>UEXN01002215.1_pt1 | contig 14094 bp, 15 predicted proteins | sample 1796711 | NCBI WGS metagenome assembly UEXN01 (sample SAMEA4772470, study PRJEB27181) | metagenome | reverse complement strand
TGCACAGACAGACACGGATATACTTAGGCAGACTTTGTTAGGTAGTGGTAGTGATGAGAAGTATGCACCTGATGGACGTATTATTACGGGTTATGAAGATCCACCTGCTGATGCTGGTGGAGGTGGTGGTGGTAAATATAAAGTTGTAGGTGGTATTGATATTCAAAGGTTCGGTTTTGGATCAAATGATGGATTTGGTCGGAGTAGTTTTGGACTTGACCTTAAAATAATTGATACTACTACCGGAAAAGTTGTTGATGAGAAAAAAATAGTACCTCCAGATCCTTACGATAACGATCCAGTTGTTTCAAAAAGAACTGCTGAAGAAGCACGAGTAGAATTTTTAAAAAGTTCTCAATATTTAACACCACAACAAGCACAAACATATTTAGATGCAGACTATCCAGATGAACTAGTATTTGGTCAAGGTGGAGGAGTAACTGAAGCAACTCCCATCTACAAAAAAGATGCGTCAGGTAATGATGTAGTAGCACCTGCCGGAACATTCACACCAGGTCAATCCACACAACGTGCAGGTGATGGTATGATCGACCTACTTGGTGACACACGAAACATCACACAATACGAAACCAAAACTGCCACCCAAGCAGATGTGGATGCTGGACTTGCAGATGAAGTGGGCAAGCAATTCGTACAAAAGATAGACGCAACAGACCAAGCAGGATTCCGTGATGGTGAGTTTAAAGGTCTATCTGCAATGGCAGAAGATATACAACGTGGTAATCTATCACGCCAGCGTGAAGCAGACCTGCAAGATGTAGCTCGTTTAGAACCACTCTTTGGACAAATCATGGAGGATTATAAACCTGGTACTACATCCGCACTTACCGGGGCGAAAGATTTAATCGAGGAACAAAAAGATAACTTACTTGGAGAAGTAGGAATCTCCGATCCAACAAAAGTACAATCTCAAGGTGTACAAGCAGATGCCCTAAGAGCAGGCTTGATGACCGATGCAGAAGAAGCACTTGGACAAGGACTAACAGATCGTGAGGAACGCCAAATCGCAGAGGCTGCACGCGCACGCTCCACCATGATGGGTAGAACATTTGACCAATCTGGTGCAATCGCAGAAGCAGAGGCAAGGGTTGCTGAAGACAACCAACGCAAAATGCAGAACCGAGGATTTGCACAATCTGTACTTGGACAGGAAGCAGGTATACAAACAAGTGATAATACACGCTCCATGCAGGCAGACCAATTTAACGTGGCATCACAAATGGATGCCGAGAAATTGCGTGAATCATTAAGGCAACAAGGATTGCTTGGATATTTAGATGCAGCATCACGAGTATCCCAACTTGAGAACCAAGGACAACTCGATCCATTCCAGGCAATACTTGGACGCTCTGGTGGTGGAAGCTTGCAAGCCGGACAATCTGTATTCGGACAAGCAGGCTATGGACTAAACTCTGGCCCTGCATATCTTAATCCAGAGAGTGGACTTGGATACATACAAAACCAAGCAACTAACGCAGCGAATATGTATGGCGCTCAAGTTGCAGCAGATGCAACTAAGACTGCTGGTATATTTAGTGGACTTGGTGCGCTTGGTGGTGGACTTGGTGGTGGCATGATTGCCAAGTATTGCTGGGTAGCAAGAGAAGTATATGGCGAGCATAATCCAGCATGGAAGATGTTTCGTATGTGGATGTTCCTAGAATCACCAAGCTGGTTCTTTAAATTATACAAGAATTACGGAGAACGCTTCGCTAGTTTCATCGCAGATAAACCACGCTTGAAAGCAGTAATCCGTAAGTGGATGGATTCAAAAATAAGGAGATAAATATTATGGCAAGAAAACCATTCTTTAGCGGAAATTACGGATCAGCGCTTGCACGGGTCGATACTCGACCCATTGTTGAAGCCGGGCGTGCGCAAGGCCAAATGTATGCCAACCTTGGGAAACAAGTTGGTGGCATGATTCAGCAGTACGGGCTTAATAAGGAGAAGCGTGCAGAACTAACAGGTGAGATTGAGGCCATGCTTCCACAATACATGGATTCATTTACTAGCACAGGTAATGAGGTAGATGATAAAAAGAATTTTCAAAGACTAGAAAAGTTTAGCAAGGGAGACATGAGTATGGCAGACCTTAAAGGACTAGCTGGCGAGCTTGCTATGAAGGATAAGGTTGAGGCTAAAAAATTTGCACGAGAAACTAGCGAAGTTAATAAAAAACTCCTTGAGCAAGAATTAAACACAAAGAATGAGTTACAGGAATTAAAGAAGGTACAGCTAGGTCAAAGAGAAAAAGCCTTTGAGGGACTTGAAAGAGAAGCAGATGAAATAGGGTCAATGATTCAAGATCCTAACTCAGGTGTGACTCTTGATAACTTGAATGCTAGATCACAATTCTTATATAGAAATATTGACCTTATTAAAAATAGGCAAATTGATCCAATGAAGGCTGCGTTTAGTTCTGCTGATGAATATAAATTAGAACTCGATAAACTTACATTGGAAGAAAAGCAAAATGAAATCAAAGGGCAAGAGTTAGAACTTACTGAGAAGACAGAAGAGGCAGCTAAGATGCCAGAGTTTACTGATAAGGCATCTGCCCTTGCATCAGTTAAAGATTTACCAGAGGGAGTAAGTGCATCTTTCAAAAAATTCAAAGATGGGTTTGATGTTGAGTTACAATACAAAGCTAAAGAATTTACGGACATCCCATCTGTTCCAGGATTTCCTAATTATAAAATTGTTGGTGGATATGTTTATGAGGGTGACCCCAAAACAGGAAAACTTAATAAGTTAGGTTCTGAGCGCTTCGGTGAGAAGACACAATTAATTACAAATACAATAGATGCACTTAATGATAATACTATCAAACAGTACAGTGTTGCTAAATTAAGAGGCACGCAGAACTCAGATGGAGATTACGAAGTAGAAGATCCAAGCACAGGTGAAACAATCACAATACCTTATAATCAAGCAGTTGAAGACAAGATTACTTACTTAGATCAATTAAGGCAAAAACTACAATCACAAGTAGACTTAGACCTTACCACACGATGAGTGTCATTAGCGTACTAACTGATAACGGAGTAAAGAAAGTCCGTATTGCAGGTGAGCAACCTACGCCTGAAGAAATTGAGTTAATGCGTAATGAGTTCTCTGATATGGGTGGCACGCAAACAATGCCTATGCCTCCTTCATTGCCACAAGAAGCACAGGAGAACATACAAGCAGAGCAAGCACAGGCAGACATACCAACCATAAGTGCAGATCCATTATCTCCACAGGAAAGAGAACAAGCAAAACAACAGGCTCGTCAACGAGCCAATGCAGTTGATGACCCAGGTATGGGTACAGTTGCAACTAAACTTGTGCGACCTAGATTCTCTGGTGAAAAACCATCTCAAGGCGAGGTGGCAGTAGGTAAAGGTATGGGGCGTGCAATAGGTTCACTTGCAGGAGTTGCAGCAGCAGCAGCAGGTAATGATGAAGCTGCAAAAAAGATAGATCAAAACATTGCAAACATTCCATACGAAGAAGGTATACCTGGACTTGCAGAAGGAGTAACACAATTTTTAACACTTGCTAGTCCGGCAACACAGGTAATGAAAGCAAAAGGTGCAGGTGCAATGGCACAAACTGTAACTGCATCTGGAGTATCTGGTGGTCTAGGTTTTAGTGGACAACAAGAAAGACTATCCGATCTAGTGCAACAATTTCCTGCAATCGCAAATCCTGTTACTGACTTTCTTGCATCTGATGTGGATGATTCCTTTGCAGTTGGTAGATTAAAAAATGCATTAGAATTTGCAGGGCTCGATGTTGCGGTAATGCTTCCATTCGTAAAAACTTTAAGACAAACTCGTGGGCAGGCAAGGAATGCAAAACCAAATGGTGAGGTTGAACTTGCACAAGAAATTGACAAAGCAGTTCCTAAGCAAAAACCTAATGCGGTTGTTAGACCACCTACTAAAGATGGTGTAATACAAGGATCTAGTGCAGGACAAATCCAACTACCTGACAAAGTTGTAGAGGCAGTAGGTAAAGTGTTTGAAGTTCCCCTAAAAAGTATTAATGCAGTTGCACAAAAGTCAGGTGTGTTAAGTGACAAAGCAATTCGTCCTATTAGTTCAAGGATTGAGGAACTTAGCCCACGCATGGTAAACAAATTGTATGAGTTTGAGCTAGATCAAAACATGCTTGCTGGTAGCTACATGAATAAGGCAATTCCATTCATGGAATCCTTCAAGAAGATGAAACCAGCGGATAGAAAACTTTTAACTAAGCACGCATTAAACAGCGATACATCTGAAGTGTATACTGTTATTCAAAGATATAATACAAAGCTACCAGGCATGAAGCGTCAATTTGATGATCTGCGCCAAACCTTTGATGACTTGCATAAATTAGCTAAAAAAAATGGTATAGATGTACCTTATAGAAAAGATTATCTACCACGCATAATGAAAGATTATGATGGGTATCGTAAGCATATTGGAGTGGATGCAAAATCTGATATTGATAAAGCAATTAACCAAGCATACTTAGATAAAAACAAAGTACCTCAAGGTGGTGCATTACCTACCAGTCCAAAACCACTGACACAATTTGAAGAACGTGAAGCAATAAGGAAATACTTAGAAGGAATTAAGTACACAGGAGATGGGACACCAGGCTTTATGAAGAATCGTGTCATTGATAAAATTGATGATGACATACTTCCATTCTATGGTGGGCTTGAGGAAAATATACAGAACTATATAAACAATGTAACCTACCGGGTTGCAAAAAATAAGTTCACAGGAAAAGTAAAAGGTGTCGAAGGATACACAGAGCTTTTATCTAAGCTAAAACAAAGAGGTAAAATATCAGGTGATGATGTTATAAAGATCAACGAACTTTTTGATGCTAGATTATCAGGTGGCGAAAAATCTATAGGGCAGGGCGCACAATTCTACCGAGATGCTATGTACCTTGCAAGTATTGGTAATCCAATATCAACAATTACACAGGCATCTGAGTTTATGCTTAACGCATATCGTAATGGTACTTTAAATACATTAACAACTGCACCAAAGACTGCCGCTAGAACAGGTATAACAATAAAGGATTTGGGACTTGATGACATTGCAAAAGAGTTTTCCGATCCATTATCCCAATCACAAAGAGGTAAGTTTGGAGTTGCTAAAGAAGCACTTAATAAAACCTTGAGATATACTTTAGGTAAGGTGCAATTCAAACGCATGGACGAATTAATGAAAGAGTCCAACCTAAATGGTGCGTTTTTGAAAGCTCGTAAGAAAGTTGCTAATGTTAGATCGAAAGAGTACCAAGATTTTGCAAAGGAGATGTCAGAATACTATGGGCCAGAAACAAAGAAATTCCTAGATGCTCTCAAGCGTGGTGATGCAAATGATCCTAATGTTAAAACATATTTATTCTCACAACTTGCAAAGACACAACCCATATCATTGTCAGAATATTCAGAGTTTTATTTAAGGAATCCTGGTGCTAGACCTGCATACTTTCTTAAAAGTTTTGCACTTAAACAACTTGAAACTACTCGCAGAGATATAACAAGAAAACTTGCAAGCGGAAATGCAAATGAGATCCATGATGGCTTTAGGCAAGGCATACGATTGTCTGTACTGTTTGGTGGTGGCATGACTGCAAATAACTTATTTAAAGACTACCTACTTGATAGAGATGACAAGCCTGGTATGACAGGGGATCAAGTGCCTAAAATGGAGAATGTTGCAGGTGCTGCCGCAGATGCAATTCTTACCCTATTTGGATTAAGTAGATACACGGCAAGAAGACTTGCGGATGATCCATACTATGGTGCGATAGATATATTTATGCCACCCAAAGTAACAGAGTTAGTTGAGGTAGGTATAGAAGCACCATTAAAGGGAGATTTTGAAAGAGCAGGTAGAATTATAGAAAAAAATATACCTTTTGGTGGTAAGATATATAGCCAACATTTTGGTGCAGGTGCAGACTACAAACGCAAGAAGCGCATCAAGGAATATAAAGCAAAGAAGCGAGCAATAGAGAACATTGGGAAGATGCCAAGCATACCAAATATTCCAGAATTAGAGCTAGAGTAACTTGACAAAATAAATAACTCAAACTAACTTAGCATTTACAAAAGGGACGTAGTAATTCCTTGAGTTAGCTGGCAGGAGTGTCAGCACCTAGCCACCTCCGGGTGGCTTTTTTTTGTCTGCGTTACTAGCATTAACTAATGAAATTAAAAAAAATACACAATTTGTTTGACACTAAAACATTTTTTGCTTTTTGTGATGTCAAGACAAGGAATTATTCATCTACTAAAATAATAGCCCTTGCACTTTCGTTCAGAAATGTCACGCATGACTTAGGGAAAGTGCAATGGGGTATTAAAACCCACAAAAATACCATTAAAAAAAATGCACTTAACCAACAAAGACGTAAAAGCTTTACACATTCAAAGAGTAGATATAGACAAAAGGAGCATACTATCAGAAACCCCACGAAATATGCCCCAAAATAATATTGTACTGAATTATGAGAAACCACCTGCACGGACAATCCTTCTAAGCGAATTAATATACGCTTACAAAGATTGTCGCTCTACATCATTTAACGTTCCGAACTACGAGACCCAGCGTAATTGCGCTAATGCATTTAGGTATGTCTTGGATAAACTAGGGATGAGTTTGGATCTCGATACACGTTATTTGGGTGGTAGGCATCCTGAGAGTGGATTAATTTTGCCTAAGCATTTTTTGCGTAACTTTCCAGAAGGCGCACAAAGATTGAAATTGAGTAAGTCTTTATTCTCACGTGGCATGATTGAGTGGTACGATGAGATAGGAATTGAGACGAGTTACATGGTAAATTGGACAACCACTGTGGTTAAACAACAACCCGTTAAATCATTTGTTCCTACCAATGACATCAATGTCATCATAGAGAAGTGTGAATCGATCAAGGAAACCAAACCAATTTTTTACAAAGCGTACTTACTTGCGTATGGATTGGGCTTGCGTAATTCTGAGATGAGGCGAGCGAAGTGGAGTGATTTATATGAGGATGTAGAAGGCAATAAATGCATTCGTATCCACAATCCTAAATGTGGTGGTGAGTTCCAGGACAGGCCATGCGATCCTACATTTTGGGACAAGGTCATGGAAATGCGTGACTTTAATGACCGAATATTAAATTGTGGACAGGTAAAAATTCGTGAATACTTTGCACAATTCTTAAAAGAAGAGTGTGGCGTGAAGGAAAAGTATGCTGTTCATTTGTTAAGAAAATACTGCGGACATCGTTTGATGCGCAGCAATGGAATTTATCCGGCAAGTAAAGCGTTAGGACACGCAGACACTAAGTTGACGGATCAGATATATAGTGGGCTACCTACTATATCTGCGACTAAGATCGCATAATTAAAAACCCCCCATGCATATTACTTATATGCAAAAACAATAATTAAAACTACAATCAGTTACAATCAACTATGATAACAACAGCAGTATTTAATGGTATAGAATTTCGGATACAAGAAAACGGGGCAGTCGAGATATTTGCCGACCGCCCTAGTGTTGTACAGATTACAGACTTGCAGGAATTACTTACTTCTTTTTTGAAAGCTCAAACTTCAACGGAAGTTCAAAACAATAATCATTCTCTCGAATCGTCTTACAAGCTGCACGAAGAACCATGTCGTAAAGCTGGGCTTGGAGGAGACCTGTATCCTCACTAACTGTTTTAATAGTTTTACGCACTTCAGAGTGTAAACGTAGGGATAAGGGTTTGGTTAGATTTTCACGGGTTTTGCTCATGTACCTTAAAAAGCATGACAAAATACAATAAGCAACAATAAAATACAAAAACGATAAATAAATAAAATTATGGCATTCTTACCTAGTAATATAAAAGCACCTTCAGAAGGTGGTGGTGGCGCTGGAAACTATATGAGGTTTCAGCAGGGAGATAATAAGTTCCGAATAATCGGATCGAGTGATGATAAGCCTACTCCAGGCTTTATATGTGGAACGTTAGGCTGGGCAGTTGTGGATGGCAAGAAGCGTCCCATCCGTTGGGCAGAAGGTGCAGAAGCACCCCAAGCATTTGATGATAAACCACGCAGTTTTTATGCGTTTGTGGTTTATAATTATGCAGAGAGTAAAGTGCAGATATTGGAAATGACGCAGACAAAACTACAATCAGAATTGCTTCAGCTTGCGAATGATGAGGATTGGGGTGACTGCAGAAAGTACGACATCAGTGTGGTAAGAAATGGTGAGGGATTAGAAACAACTTATGCCATGAATCCAAAGCCAATCAAAAAGTTGGATGAGGATTTGCGAGCTATTGTGAAGGCAGAGTTAAAAGCAATCAATCTTCCGGCATTATTTAATGGTGAAGATCCATTTGCAGCATTTGAACCACCTGTTGAGGAGGACGAGGACGAAGTCCCTTATTGATATGCTACGTCCCAACATTAGTAACGAAGACTATCATGCGGACACTGCGTTGGGTTCGAGTCGAGCAAGACAATTGCTCGGCTCTTGCCCACTCAAGGTGAAGCATTCGATGAAGTTCCCCACGCCTAGTACCCCTGCCCTATTGAATGGTAGCCTGGTACATACAGCTACACTTGAGCCTGCACTCACAGACATTGAATTTGGATGCAAGCCAACAGAGATTGATGGTAATTCTAGCAGAACCAAAGCATACAAAGATGCATTTGCAGAGATGGAAGCAGCAGAACCAAAAAAGCGTTGGTTACCAGCGTCTGATTATAATATGTGCCTCGAGGTAGCTGCATCTGCACGCCAACATCCACTATTGCTAGAGATGCTATATCATCCGGCAAGTAAGACTGAACATACGGGATACTTCGAGATCGAAGGCACGCCCTGCAAGGTTCGTCCTGACTTGTATAATAGCGAGAATGGAATGGTCATAGATTTAAAGACTACAATGGATGCAAGTGAGAAAGGATTTGCTAAAAGCGTTCGTCAATTTGGCTATGCATTTCAAGCTGCGTTCTACATGACTGCACTTAGACAGATGGGCGAGCGACCCAAGCAGTTTGTGTTTTTGGTTGTAGAAAAGTCTGAACCATATGCCACCGCATGTTACCATATAGATAACAATGATATTGAACGTGAAGTACCAAGGGTGCTTGAAGCGATTAAAATCTATGGTGAATGTTTGCGTACCGATGTATGGCCGGGCTATTCGGATGATATTAAAACATTAAATCTTGGCACGCCTTTTACAGAGAATCGTTTGTCTATAAGTAAGACCAGCGAGAAGTTTGGTGTGAGTCGCAGTTATGTTTATAAGATAATAAAGGAACATAAGATTGAGACTAGGAAGATCCGTAATAGGCAGACCATATCGATGTATGAATTTTCCAATGCCTTGCGTTGGGCTAACCAAAAGGTGGCATAATGGGCAGGAATCAAGGTGCAAAGAAGTATCTTATTTCCAGCAAGAAAGCACTGAAACTACTTGGGTTCAAATCACAGACATCCTTGGATCAATTCCATGAGGACGAAGGATTAACCTGTTACATAATTGATGGAACGAGTGGTCGTGGTGGACGTGGATTTGCATGGGATAAAAGAGAAATTAACAAGTGGATGAAAACTGAGGGAAGGAGCAGTGACGAATGGCTAATAGATTGAAAATTAACGAGATGGATAAAGTGCTGGGATATGCTGAAGCTCATATTGAGCAACAGAACTTTGAAGGCGCGGTTGTGGTATTACATGCAGCACTGAAGCAATTAGTGGCTACATTGGCAGGTGAGGATATGAATAATCAGAGTGACCCTGACATCACGATATACACTCACAGAGAATGCATGATATCTATTGATGAAATCAAAGAGATATGTGCCAAGACTCTTGGTGTAAGTGTTGAAGAAATAGAAAGTAGGAAAAGGACACAGGATGTATCATTGGCACGTCAATGTGCGATCTTCTATAGTCGTAAACAGGGTTATAAGGTTGAAGAGCTGGGCAAGGTCTTTGATCGTAATCATAGCAACATATCCCACACCTGTAATAAGATCCATGATTTGCTTGAATGTGATCGTGAGATGGCAGCCAAGATTAACCTGGTGGGAAGAAATATAAATGCCAATTAGTGATGGAAAAGGGAGAAAAAATAACGCTGTGCGTGAAGAAACGAACCCCTTCATTGAACACACTTCTGGGTATGAATCGGTGGGCGCGAGTCAAAGAGAAGAGAGAAATGCAGAAGGAGGCGATGATCGCCATCGAGTCCGCATTATCTCCAAGCGAGTCAGAATCTGCGATCCGGACAACCTTGTTGGGGGAGTCAAGTACCTTGTCGATTCGCTCCGGGCTGCGGACATTATTCCAGAAGATGACCCTCAAGCGATCACCCTCGAAGTCAGTCAAGAGAAAGTCAAAACCTACAAGGAAGAAGAAACGTGGGTAGAGGTGAGCGTGCATGACTGAGTTCGACACCAGCCTATCTGTTGGCAAGCTGCGTGAGGCCGAATTAATCGAGTTCTTCCAATCCAAGGGGCATAAGCCTATACCCATACCAGGCAAGTTCTCTGGCTTTGATTTCTTCTTAGCCAATACGAAGCAAGGCTATGAGGTAAAGCAGGATTGGAAGGCTCATTATTCCGGCAATCTCGTGGTGGAAGTGGAGATGTATGGCAAGCGATCCGGCTTGATGGCCACCACCGCAGATTGGTGGATCTTTGATACCAAGGATGAGTTTATATTCATAACTCCAAAGCAATTAAAGGATCTCATCGTGGAGCAGAATCCACCCCTGCGTCAATTCACAGGCAAGGGAGATACCCAACCCAAGAAAGCATACTTGATACCCGTGCAACGCATAAAAAACTATGCAAGCAGTATCATTAAACGATAAACTAACTACAATAAGTTACACATGAATACACTTAATAAAATCATGAATAAAATAATAATAACAGCAATATTTACAGCAGCACTTATCACCTGGGTATGGATGATTTTTGCATGGATAGCAGCATTAATAGGAGCATAAAAATGAGTACAGAAAAGCAAGATTTACGAGTCAAAATAAACAACGAAACACATATATTGTTAGATGCCTATTGCGAGCAGTCAGGTACAACTAAAGGACAAGTTATTACTGACCTGATTTGGGGCAGTATTCCCGAACGCCTCGCGCACACGCGGGTATTTCTTACGAAATACCTTAATAATAATATATATAGTACCCCTGACATTCCTGAGGTCAAAAGCAAGAAGCGTGGAAAGCGATTATTACCATCTGATTTTTCACCTGATAAATCCATAGCAGAAGATGCAGGCATCGATTTCGATGGTGCGCTTGAAGCGTTTACAGATTGGGCAAAAGCAGGTGGTGGAAGATACTTGGATTGGGATGCCTGTTTTCGCACTGCTTGCAAGACATGGTTGAAGGAACGCTATCCACATCTTCGCAGAACAAGCACAAGCGTTTCAACTCATGGCTTAAATTTTGATGTAACTACCAAGCACCCGGATGATTGATGTTGAATTAGCAGAACAAGCAGTTCTCTCATCCATGCTGCATGATGAAAGTGGAGTAGCCACTGCACAAGCAGGTGAGTCTCTTACCAAGGATGACTTTAGTAGCATGGATCGTTCCACGATCTTTGAGACGTGCTTACGCTTATCACCTGCCAATGAGATTGATATAATCATAGAACATCCAGAGCTAAAACAAGAAGTAATCTTTTTGAGCGAGAAGTTTGGTGGTGGCGGCATAGAAAGATACATTGAATATTTAATAGATCATCGTAACACGAGATCCGTGGAGCGTGCCTTATGGCAAGCAACAGATGATTTAAAAGCAAGTAAACCAGCAGAAGAGATAAGTCAGACATTTGTTAACACCATTGCTAAATCACTCAGTCAAAGAAAGGGTGTGGTTGCATGTGGTGCAGCAAGTAAAGAAGCATTTGCAGAATTTCTCGAAGTTGATGCAGGTGGTACGCAAGCAATACCCACAGGATTGGAAAAGTTAGATGCTATTCTTGGAGGTGGATTCAAGAAAGGTAGCTTGTATGTCCTTGCAGCACGCCCAGGAGTTGGAAAGAGTGCATTAGCAATACAAATGACATACGAGACTGCAAAGCGTGGTTTAAGGGCAAGCTATGCAAGCTTAGAAATGTCATCATCTGAATGTGCTGGTAGACTTTTATCCAATGCAAGTGGAGTGCGCAAACCTACAGGCAAGGGGTTTCTCAACGCAGGACATAAGCAAAAGCTTGAGACACAAGTGCAAGCTATGCAGACTTGGCCAATAACATTCAAGGATGATAACCAGGCAACCATGCAATCAATTGAGGCATTCATTGCCAAGCAAAGATTGGAAGGCGAGCTTGGTTTAATCGTAATCGATTACTTGCAGCTACTCTCTTCACCTGGGCATGACTCACGAGTGCAAGAGGTAAGCCACATTTCTCGTTCCTTGAAAGCAATTGCAATGGAATACGAAGTACCTGTGCTTGCCCTTTCTCAACTTAACAGAGCGTTAGAAAGTGCAAATCGCAATCCCATGCTGTCTGACTTGCGTGAGTCTGGAAGTATAGAACAAGATGCAGATTGTGTGCTTCTCATGCATCGTGAAAAAGAAGTAGATCCCACCAATGATGATATTATTTGCAATGTTGCCAAGAACAGGAATGGCGAGGTGCGTGCAACTAAGCTAACCTTTACTAAACCTACCGGGCGTTTCTCAACACGTGTTGAAACAAGATTACATGATAAGAAACCATTTTAAGGTAAATACAGACTACATGAGGTTACATATGATGCCATATGAAGCTCAAGAAGGGTGCTAAAAAGCGTTTTGATTGATTATGAGGGTGTTTACTCATGTGAGACAACCAAAACGCTTTTTAAGGGGTAACGGGGTAAAGATGTATTTTATCTGATAATATGATAGTCAGATCCGTATAATCACGAATTGTTTCTCTTAGCCCACCATGCAAGCACTTTCGGCACAAACTTGAGCGCTATGAAGAGCGCCATGCCAAGTGCAAGCTTGGGTAGCAGGTCATTGTTGTCTTGTTTGCTCATAGCGCTGTAACTAAAGATGTTAATTCTTTCTCTTCATAAGAATCTAAAACCCCAGAAGCAATTACTTCGTCCAACCATTCATTTTTGTCATCCTTAAATGGTATTAATTTGTTTAATTCGTAAATCAAACTGCTTGCAAAAGATAACCCTGGATAATCCCTGACTGCTTTATTAATTTTCTCGTTATTCATAATTCCTTACTCGCTTTCCATTTGTAATAATCCCATTTCTTTGTGGGCATTTCTTTATTGTAGATCCAATTTAAAACTTGAGGCGGCATATAATCCCAGCTTGCTAAAATATCCTTGGCATTTGATAGACTAGAAGTATTTGCATTGATGCGATATTTCTCGCCCTCGTAATTGTAAACCTTGCCGAAATAAATCATGTTAGACTCCCCTTGAGATTGATAAACTGAAAAGGGGATTTGTTCCTTTAATGATTTCTTCGATTTCAAGGCCTGTGAAAATATCTGTTTTAAATAAAAGATCATTATCGTTTCTCTTAAAATATACTTTGTAAAATCCAGGTATATTATTGCCACCCGGTTTATGCCTGTGCTTGGCAACTGCTCGCCAAGTATGCCCTTCTTTATCTTTAAGTTTGAATAGTGTTTTCATATTACCTTACCTCCTTTACATGTGAATATTCGTAAGACATCATCTTACTAAATGATTGCCCGGTCTTTCCTGCATCCTGCGCGGTTCTCGCCTCTACCTCTAAAACTTTCATACAGGCACGCTGGCCATTGATTTGCTTATATGCGAATACCTCGAAGCTTGTAAGCTTGGGTGCTTGTTTATGTGCTGCTATTCTCATGCGCTTTCTCCCCAGAGTTTAATTGCAAGATCTAGGTTTTTCTTCGTGTTGTTTACCTCTTTCTTTGCATAAGTCAAAGAATAGGAGTGCAGTCTTTTTTCTGGAAACTTTTTAAGTTCTTCATGTTCCTGCTTTGCGTCTTCAAGTTTAGATCTAAAAAACTCAATACTTTCCGGCATAGATAAATTTATGTCCTTTT
>UEXN01001476.1_pt3 | contig 14136 bp, 6 predicted proteins | sample 1796711 | NCBI WGS metagenome assembly UEXN01 (sample SAMEA4772470, study PRJEB27181) | metagenome | reverse complement strand
AATAAAAACAAATTCCCTGCGGATCTAGATCAAGAAGAACTTTCCTGCGACCTCGAAGTTGCAGTTACTAAAGTTACTTGTAACCCTTCTGATCTTATTTCTCAACAAATCGATGAAAATCACGTTGATTATGATGCGAGAGATCTTGCAAATAAAAAAGGAATCCTATTAGAAGTAAGTTATAAATCTCCTTCTAATCTTACAGGTTTGCAGTTCAAGCTTGATTTAGATAAACTAGATCTTGATGAGGACGCAAAGTATATTAGAGCAGTTGGAGGTAAGGCCGGCGCTTCTGTTGGAGAGGCGTTCAACTCATCTTTTAATGTTACTGCCAATAATCAGCATGTTATCATTTATGATGATCCTGATGTATCGAATAAAGAAACAACACATATTTCTTTTTTGAGTGCCGCTAAAGCAGACTATTCAACGGATGGTCTAGGGGCTGGAGCCTTTATAGACATATATTCAGACCCAGCTACTTTTTCTAGATTTTACTTTAATGACGGAGGAGGCACGACCGCTACAGCCCCCGGCGCAGGAGGAAGCTTAGAGCCAGTTGTTATCAGTACTGCCGTCACAGCAGCGGAAATAGCAAGCAGTTTTATAACAGCAGTTAACGCAACATTGCTATTTTGTGCAAGAATAGTTCCTGGGGATTCCACAAATACTTTAGTAGAGGTAATACCAAGACACCAAGAAGGTAATCTTACAGACTCTTCTGTTGCTTTAATTGCAGTAGCTACACTCGTACTCACCAAGAAAAGCGACGGAAGAAATTCTCACATTCAATCTTCTGCTACTTTTACTCCTCTTTGTTATATTCTTCTTGGAACAGAAGACACAGACCCAGTCAAAAACTGCCCAGACATAGTAGAGGTTTCAGATGTTGTTGGTGCAGCAAATAGAGATTCATCCGGCAACAGTATATTAACAGTTGTACAGGACAAGTGGACCGGCTCCGTTAGACCAACAAATCCTGATGTAACTTCGATTTACTATTGTGCTGGTCTTATTGGCGGCACAAACAAGTATGATGAGAGGTTTGACACTTCAATCAGCGGCTTGAACAGGATTACAATCATAGACCTCGTTGCTATCTGTAATAAGATAAGATATAACAATGAAGGTTGTTACACAGATAACGTTGTAGTTCCTGGTGATGTTTGTAAAAGAAAGCCAGAAACAAGCTGTAAGTCTGATGTTGAGATTCTAGAAGTAAAGCAGTCTGGTGACGATGTTCTATTTGCTGTCGGCTATAAGTCAACACAGACGGTCGCAGGACTTCAGTTTGATCTTGCTTATAACCTTTTTAATGACAACTCATTACAGTCAGAGTTAACACTACAGTCTGATGTAAACGTAAGATGGAAGTCAGACATTTTTGCAATCAGTAATAGATTTGGATATGACACAATTTCAAGAGTCGTCGCATTCCAGAATCCTTTTGATAACAAATCATCAAGCAAAAAAGACTCCGGCGGAAACGTCATTGATGTTGATGAGACAGGACTAATTTATGACACGAATGCACTAGCTGATAATTTGAAAGCATCTAGAATGCTTCAAGAATATTCCCTTCCTGCAACAGGAGATTCATATCTCCCGTTGATGGTTGTAAGGGTAAAGGGTGTCACTCTCTTAAATGGTGTTGACTCATCTCATTTTGTTTTTGCAGAAGATCCAAGTTTCGTTTCTAAGAATAGAAAGAGAACAATCTTAAACTATAAAAGAGGCGATCAATATGAAGGCGAAGTAAACTTCTTCAGTGGCAACTGGTATTCTGGATCAAGTTACGTCCCCGGCAAGTCTGTTCTATTAAGAAGAGTTTATGACAACTTTAAGATAAAGAATAAGAAGGTTGTAACGAATACAAGAAGAAATAAAACAGTTCATGAGGATTATAACCTAGATTATATTGGCAAGAACATCTGCTATGACTTTGATAATGCAGCCGCTCCATTTAGTTCATATTCTGTTTCTGATAATATTTTCACATACTTCAATGTCGTGTTGTCTCTTTATACAAAGAAGGCTCTTTACAACGGATTGCAAAGCACAGACTCCCTTTCCAGATATCAGTCTGGAATTAAATTGGTAGAGTCAACGGATGATGACGCAAGCCTTTACAATGACAACGGTTATAATACTGACTCAAACTTAAATGGAACTTTTGATATTGCAGATCTTGTTGCCATGTCAAACTTGTGCTCTTTTAGATCTGTTGTCGGATATAGTAACCCATCTTCTGTGAGTATGACTGATGGGGAAACACAGTCAGTTACAGACACTGGTATTACAGATGCCTCAACAACTCAAAACTTATTCTCTCTATCCTCGAATAGAGCTTTGCCATCTGGACAGGTTGATCTGTTCATTCCAACATATATCTGTGAAGACAGCCTATGCACAAATTCACTACCATCTGTTTGCCCTGATATATGTGATTCAATAAGAGATGGCATGTATGTTTATATGACTCAGAGAACTGATGTGGAGTCAACAACTCCACCAGTAGGCTTCACAAGTTGGTCGCATTATTTCTTTGATAGGCACGACTTAAAAGCAAATCAAATACCAGATATAACAAACTCTTTGTTCAGCTATTTTGAGGTGTGGGTTGCAACAAATACACCAAGAACCAAATTCTTAAGAGATGTAACTGTTGGTCTTGATTTTTGTGAAGCGTTTGATACAGGCACAGCTAACTTTTATGCTTTACCAGGACATGGTTTCGATTCAGTTATTGTAGCTGACAATACCGGCATTGGATCGGGAAACAGCATTACAGATTCACTAGACCATGTCGAAGGAGTTATATCAGGAGCCTTTCCTGCAAATAAACAAGTCTTTATAAAGGCATATTTAGGAAATGATAGCGAAGGAATACAGAATCCAGACGTAGCTATTACTCACGATGGTGGAGGAGTATGTGTCGCTAGAGTCTTTATAAAAGCCCCAACTACCGGATATAACGATTGGATAAATGGTAGACTTGTTAAATTCCATGATAGCTCTCTTGTAAGTTCATCTGTAACATACGTTGATAAACCAACAGAATCAACAACATATTCATATAATAGTAATAGCTCCGATTCAGAAAATGGTTACTTGGCAACCGGACCAGCAAGTTCTTATTCTTCTCAGTTCTACAAAGATAACAGCGCATCATCTCATTTCTATGGAGAGTATAACCTTCATTTAAGATTGGTCGATGAGAACACTCTCGACGTAATGTATTGCACAGATAAGCCGTTTACAAAAGCAAGTTTTGGAATGCAGACATCAAAGATGGCAGAAGCTTTATCTATTGATGCTAACAACTTTGTTCCGGCAATGCAGGGATACACATCTTCAATATCGCTTGCTGATACAACAAACCCTGATGGGTATAATACTATATCTGTATACCCAACCGGAAGCGTAACAGCAGTTTCGGGAAGCGGAACTTTGTGCAGAATAAACTTTAATAAAAACATTTTCAACAGAGAAGTTCTTCAGACTGGTAAGATTTTTGCTTGCCCCCCACTTGGCGGTGAAGACAGTTCCCGAGAGCTACTCGTTCCTAACATAAGCTTCCATGGTGATGTATTAGAAAGAAGATTACCATATTCATCTTATGACAACCAAAATATAGCACTTCATTTAAGAGGTGATTATGCTTCAGGAAGTATTGATTCTGTAGAGCAGGACTACTTTGTAACAAATGCTACAACCGGATATCTCGGAACAACAACAGTTACACGATGGATTAATCCATACGGCGATAGACTTACCGGCTCTGTTGATGCTGGTGGTCCCGAGACTGCAACCGTAACTGCTTATGCCCCTACTCTTTTGACAGCCTTTCCGGGTAATATTAGCCCACAAGGTCTTCTTTTTATTGGATATAATGCGGGACACACATCACCTGATTCTTATATGATAAAGGATAATTTTGCCACCCTTGCATCGACAAGTACTACCGGGACTTCAGCAGATCATTATACTATTCTTGTAGCATTTAACGGTTTGTTACCAGCAGCAACATCAGAACCACAACAAATTCTTGGGACTCCTTATTATGACGTTGCTCCTTACGCCAAACATGGCGCAGAAAAACAATCTTTTTGTATTAGAATGGGCCGAGTCGGAACAACAGGCGGTGGCGCAGTTAACGAAATGGCTGACAATGCTACAAATCTTCAAACAGCAACAGCAATATCTGGAACGGTCGGCCCTCCCGATAATAATGATTTCCCCTGTGTGTCTGTAACATTAAAAGGCACAGCCCGTAGCGGCGGAGGTGCAACTACAGCACCAGATATAGAATTATACCACATACTTTCAGAAGGTTCAACACAACTTGAATCAACTAACATTGTCGCCCTAAGAGGTTCATCAGCTTCTGGAGGAGATTTACGTTTTAACGGAAGTTTAGCAAACGCAACATATTTCGGTGGAATGTCTTCTTACGGTGGTGGAAGCCACCCAATAAGTGGTTCTCTAGGTGAGGTTGGTCAAAGTTCTGATGGGTCTATTATATTAGGGTTTAGTGGTTCATTTGGTGCCGGCACAACATTATATGATGCTGGTCATCTTTATGGAACTATTCATGAAGTTATTTACATAAAAGAATATCTCTCTGATGACAGTCTTAAGAGAGTGGAGGGTTATCTTGCTCATAAGTGGGGCATAGACTCTTCTCTTCCATCCACACACCCATATAAGCTTGAAGCATCAATGTATGAGTTCTACTCTGATACAGAAGACGATGTTTTTGCGAAGATAGAAGAGTATAAGCAAGATCCTCATCGCAATAGATTATTAAGCGATCGCTCTTCAGCAAATTATACATCCGAACAAGTGTGTATTAAACATAACACCAAGGATGTTTCAATTATAACTGGTGGTGCCTATGCGGCCCCTGTTGTTTCAGCACCTCTTGCAGCATTTCATCCAAACACGGGAGTATCTTCGAAAGATTTGCTTCTTTGGATAGATCCATCAGACTCAACAACACTTGACCAGACAGTGCCAGGTGTTGGAAATACAGTCACATCAATAAAAGATAAAGCTCTTGATCCTGGCATATCACTAACGACTGATGCTGGTTTTCACCAAGGAGTGGCTGGACAACAGCCAACTAGACAAACTGTATCTGGTTTAGACATGCTTTCTTTTGACGGATCAAATGATAAGATGGAACTTATGGATAATAACTTTGCCGACAATGTTGCTTTAAGCGATTTAAATGATGGTGATTTTGATATTTACATAGTCTTCCGTCCCCTCCAAGCAAGCAGTCGATTCGACTCCAATGCTCCTGCTTTTAGTAATACCAGCCTGTTTGGTGAGGCCGCAGGTTGGTTCGGCGTGAATATATATGGTTCTGATACAGTTACCCCATCAATACAAGCTTATGTATATGATACCGGCATCAAACAACTCCCGGCTACACCAGGAGCATCAATTAGTAATGGAACCACACACCAAATACAGTTTTCAAGAGAAGGCACTACTTTGAAAGTTTCAACAGACGGCGGAGCACAGCAAACACTTACAGCAAATGCGCCAGCAACTCTTTCAGGTGCATTATCTTTAGCGAATGCGTACAGCGCCTTCTACTATGATGGATATATTGGAGAAATACTTTTCTATAATGGCGAGTTGTCATCTGGCGATAGAACTAGTGTTATAAACTACTTACAAGGAAAATGGTCTACACCATAATAGGAAATCACTATGTATGCTCTTTTTAACAACCTAGATGATTTCAACGAATGGCATGATTCTGTAAAAGCCATCATTGGTTTACCAATGCAGAGAAGAAGACCTTCTGGAGAGTTGATACCAGGATCTTTTCAGAACAACTACACTTCACCTATCGTCCATAGCATTACTGGAACAGTCATAGCACCTTTTGATGAAAGGGCTAATTATGATGGTGTAACCATGACTCACGAAGAGGCGACTGCTTTAGGTTATTTCACGGAGTCTGAGGAATAAGATGACTTGTCCTGATAATACTTGTGAATTTACAGTTTCCGTTAATACGGCCAGTGTTGTTAAAACACCTGATGATCTTATTGTTATACCCGTTCAATATAAGGCTTCTACAAATGCTAATAGCGATAGTGTTGTTGCATTGCAATTTGTATTGATGGGTCTTCCAAATGATGTTACAAGCGGAGAGGTATCTTTTTCTCTTGCTGCTGCCGCCGGAACAATAAATTACGAATTTACAGCTAGCACAATAACAGGAGGTGATTCAAGTAATGGTCTTTTTATTATTGGTCATGCATCTCAAACCACAACAACTCTTTTATCACAAGCAGCAGTATTAACAGACCTTGTAACAATCACCATTAACTCTGCCGGCTCTTTCCCGGCCACATATAACCCAGCAGACCTTTATATTGCAGAAAACCAATCATTCCACGATGTTCCAGCGAACTTCCACCCTGTGTTTTCTATGCATCCAAATGATTTTACTTATTCTGGAAGTGATTATGCAAGTGGTGGAACTTCCTCTCCACATATTGAATGGACGGGTGACGCAAATAATGATAACATTGTAACCTATACAGATGTCCAAGCTATGCCCGCATTTATTGTTGATGCTTATACCGGCATGTTTAGTGGAACATGGTCAAAAGGTTTAGATGCAGAATATGATGGCATATTAAATGCAAATGATGTAGGCACTCTTATAATGCACATCGTTGCCAACGGAGACGCATATAATGCAGCAAACTTTGGATTAAAGCTAGCTGGAACCGCAAACCCTGGCCTTACTCCTGCATTCACTAGAACTGATAAGGTTCTGTGTACAACCCTTTGTAAGGACACCTTAGAGAGATCTGAGTGTGTTCCTTGTCACTGTCCTGATGATAAAGACAATGTTGACGAGACGGATTGTTTAAGCAGCTTGTTTATAAGCGATTATCAACTCGTAGATAACATCGATGATATTATTTCTTCAAATACAAATGTGAGTATTATTGATGAAAATGGAAACTTCATACAGAACCAGGAAGTCTCACAGGGAAGTAATTTACAAAATTCCACAAGCCGTAAGCCATTCGGCATTGTAACAATAAGCTATTACTCAGAATGTCCAATCGATGGATACTGGTTAAGACTGGGTAACTTCAAAGAACTTCGTGATATAGATGAGTCAAGGAAGAGTGGCATTTTATCTATAAAGGATGATCCATCTACAGAGTGTAGTAAGAGGGAATGGTTCCAAAAGAAGGGTGGAGATCCATCACAGGACGCAAATAACTTCTTTCAAAAAGACTCTCTCAATGGATTAAGAATGCATAACATGATTGCCTTTGGTTTTCCAACCAGAGTGTTTGATTATGTAGATTTAGCCGAAGAAAAAGGCAATATTGATAGAACGCTTGGAGCTTGGGCACTCCCCCCAACTTCTGGAAAAAGATTTAAAACACTAACAAAGATTGTCGTAAACCCAGAATCATTTTATGGTGAACCAACACTTCATTCCTTTAGACTTGTAAATAACAATCAAGCAGTAAATGCTGATGTCGGCTGGTCCGGTGAAACAGGAATATTTGATACAGTAGATGGAGTAGTTGGAGCTAAAGATCTATCAGCAGTTATAGACTATGTGTCTCTTGGCTGCGCTTTAGACGCCGTACAAAATACTAATACCACTTTAAGAACTGATGTTGGTAGGTTTGACGCCGAGGGTGACACAGCAACAAACCCATTAGATATTGTTGACATTCTAGCGGTTTATAATAGGATTGTAACAAATGGAGTCACTGGTATCGTTCCAACAGATTGCTGTAGTTATGAAAGACCAGGAAGTTTTACAATAGCTACAACAACTTACGCCTGTAATGAAGCAGTATATCCTGATAGAATTGGCAAGGTTAAGTTAGATTGGACTGATTCGTCATCAGTTAGAACTTATACAATTTATAGAGGCGTCCAGGGAGACTTCTCAGATCAAAGATTATTTGGAGACGGTACATTTACTAATCTACAGCTTGAGCAATCTCTTGCAAGAGGCAGAGTAAAGTCATTCCAAAGCGCAAATAAAAACATGAAGTTTGAAGAAGTTGCGGTCATCACCGATCCCTTTGTTACTGAATATTATGATTGCAATCCACCACAAAATATTAATTCTTGTGCAGATGCAGACAATCCAGAAATTACATATATTATTGTAGCATCTAATGATCACGGAGAGGCTGTTGTAAGAGCTTCAGGGATTACCATTCCAAACTGTAATTCTGTTCCATCCTTAAGTGCTTTGACGCTAGAAACAACGGTAAACAATGAGTTTGCTTTCTCGTTTGTCGGAACTGTAACAGATGCAGATTCACCAGGACCTTATGGTACTTGTGTTGAAACAGCTTCAAATTGTAACACATTGACATTTGAAATATTGGGAGACTCTGCCGGTGGCACATTTAATGAAACAATAAATAACACTGGTGAGTTCATTTATTATCCAAGACAAGATAAGGTTGGCGTATCACATGTAAATTATAAAGTAACAAACTCAAAGGGTTGTTCCGCCGAGGGAGTTGTAAACGTCAATGTTCTTCCAAGTAAGGTTGAATTGGTTGGTAGAACTTCTGGTATTGGTGATACAGATTATGGAAAGGTCTTCTTAACTTGGGAAAGACCCAAGGGCAAGACTTTAGCGTATAAGATTTACAGACAACCATCCCTTGCTCCTGGCTTTACTCTGATCGCTCAAATCGATGGGCCATTTGACACATCTACAACAACAATGGCTTATACAGACTCTCCCACGTTACCAGATCCTTGCACATGTGCTGCAACTCCTTTTATAGATTATGATTACAAAGTTGAAATCACAGGATTTGACGGAGCTTCCGGTGGCGGAGATCCATCAGCATTTTCATATGCTGGTATAGAAGCTGTAACAAGAGAAACTGAAGAGATTACAATAAGAACTCTATGTTCAACACCAACAGATAATCCAAATCCAAGTGCAACGATTACCGCATGCGGAGATGTTGGACATCCACAGGTTACGCTAAACTGGGTTGCTATTGCAGGAGCAGTTAAATATGAAATCTGGAGAAGTATTGATGACACAAGCAGCTTTGAAAGAATAGGAAACGAAACAACAAACTCATTTATTGATACCACACTCCCAGCAAGAACTGGTTGTGGAACAACATATAACACATATTATAGAGTTGTTGCGATAAACAGTAAATCTGTTAGATCTGGCGATCCATTAAGTTCATTGTGGGGAACTGGAGGATCACCTGGAGATCCATGCACATTGAACGGTTATACCGTTACAGCAGCAATCCCAGAGTGCCCAACAACTCCAATAGGAAAAACAGAAACACTTGAAGTCTGTGCAGGACAACTATTTAGCGGAACACTCTTCGGCTCTGCTCCTGGTATGGGAGCACTTACGTTTGCAGAGGTGCCTGCCGCCGCAACCGCAGAACTATCTATTACTGGCGCAACAGGAGCGTTTACATATGATGCATCAGCTAAACTAGCAACAGATGCAGATGTTACATTCCAATATAAAGTAACTGCTTGTTCCACAGACTCAATAAACTACACAATCACTCTTAACTTTGTTGATTGTTATTGCCCAGAGTTTGATAATGACGAGGACAACTACAGCATTATCGATATTAATAACCTTAAGACAGAATACGGAATGTCTGGTATCGACCAACCTCCATTCTCATTGTCAAGAAGAGGTGGTCAAACACTAAGAAATAACAGTGCATATATTGTCACGTCTGGAACCAATATCGCTTGCCCAGATGTCTTATCTGATGGCGTTCCTCTTGCTATGTCTGGTCTTGCTTTGTGGCTTGATCCATCAGACGCAAATACAGTTCACTTGGCTGGATCTGATTTGTCTAGAATTGACGACAAGTCAGGAAATGGACACTATTTCGAAGCACCAGCAGCCATAAACAATCCAAGTATTTCCACGATAGGAACCGCAACACCCCTTAATGCTATTGACATTATACCCGGAGGAAACCAGATACACCTATTGGGTTATGATTCCTCTAACGCAGCAATATCATTTGGCAGTATTATAAGTCCAAATGCAGTAGATCCAGTTCACACATATGATATGTACATGGTTGTTGTTCCAAACGCAGTTGGTGATAATAATACTACCTATACTCCTACCGTCCGGCCCGACATGAACTCATCTATAATAACTCAATATCCAGGCTCAGTGGCAAATGGAAATTTCTGGGGTGTTTTCTATAACAGTAATAACGAGTTTGAACTTTTCACAAGAGCAACCGTTCCTGCTGGATTAGACTTTGAAGACCCATTGTTGTTAACATCCGGTGGCCTTGACTCTGTTAATGTTGTTCAATATAGCCACGATGATCCCGACCTCGACGGCGACGAAAATAAATGTTCTGAATTTGGTTCTTTAAACGGTGGAGCACAAGTAACACAAAATAGAGCAAGATTTAGTAGAGCGGTAGTCGGAGGCGGCATAGCCCTATCAGACTATCAACTAACAATTGGTATGGATAGAACTACCGATGTTAACTTCGACGGTCAGATTGGCGAGATAATCGTATACAACCGTGTATTAACAACGGAAGAACGTGCCCAGATCACTACTTACCTTGTTGGCAAGTGGTCAACATAATGGTATAATATGCTAGATTTACGAAAAATAACAAGGAAATTCCTCTTAAATGAGTCTAAAAAAGAAGCATCTCTTAAAAGCTACTTACAGGCTATCGAAGAGACTCTTAAGAACATTCGAGCAGCATCTAAAACAGACCAAAGAAGATTAGAGATGGCATCTCATAACTTGAGAGAGACTAAAAAACTAATCAAAAGAATGGAATCCAAAATTGAGTATCTCGAAGAGAAGCTTATATTATTGGAAGAATCATCAACTTTAGAGGAATAAGATGGGCGGCGTAGCAGGACACATGAGCCATCTCTCTGACAACGGAGAGATGAAGTTTTCCGAGATGAAAGATGTTTTTAGCAAAGCATCGAGCGGAGAATTAATAGGCACAGAAAAGACAGATGGAGTTAATCTATTTATTTCTTATTCTGTCCCAACAGGCACTGCCCGTGCTGCTAGAAATAAGTCAAACATCAAATCCGGTGGAATGACAGCGGCAGAGCTTGCTGCTAAGTTTGAAGGACGAGGCGCTCTAGCGGATGCCTTTAATAATGCTTTCTATGTTTTTGAAAAGGCAGTCTCATCATTGCCTCAAGAGCAACAAATAAGTATCTTTGGACCGGACGCAAATGTTTATTACAATGCAGAGGTTATGTCTCCTGGCTCTAACAATATTATAGATTACGATAAGAGGACTCTTCTCATTCATCAAGTCGGGCATGCCGAGTTTGATAAAACAACTGGCAATGTTTCTGGAACAGATGTAGAAGCAAATGTTAAAGCTCTCAAAGCATCAATTGAAGATATGCAAAGAGCTACTGCTGAAGATGATTTTTCTGTTGAGATCAACTCAATAAGAAAACTACAAGGTCTTAGCGATGACGTTGCTCTCAAGAACGCTGTGAGCAGATTAAGTAAACTTGTTTCATCAAGTGGCTTAAGTGCCGACTCAACGATTAATGATTATATTGTTAGCAAGGTCGCTCCTGTTGTTATGGACGCTTTGCCAGGCTCTCCTATTGAGAATAAGAGAGAGTTGGTAAAAAGAATTATGGGCGTCAAAGGTGCCTCTCTCGCCAAGGTTACAAAAGGCATCTCAGCCGAAGACAAGACCATCGCCAGAGAGCTTGTAAAAAACTCTAAACAAACAATGAAGAAAATTCTCTTTCCTCTCGAAGACATCGTTCATGACTTCGCAGTGGAAATGCTTAAAGGATTAAACTCTGCTTTCGTTCTTGACAACCAAGAAGAAACAGGAAGAATAAGAAACAACGTAGCCAAAGCAATCTCAGCAATCGAGAACTCAGGCAACGAAGAAGCAATGTCCATCCTTAAACAGAACATGCAGAAGCTAAAGGACATTGAAAAGGTTTCTACAGCCGCCGAGGGCTTCGTTTTTGACTATAATGGTAGAACGTATAAGTTCACCGGAAACTTTGCGCCCGTAAACCAGATCTTAGGGCTCTTTAAGTTCGGAAGGGGGAATGTTCCTCCTCTACAGTCTAACGAGCTTACAGAGGCTTCTAGGCCCCTTACTGTGGCTATTGTACCGGGCGGCTTCAAGCCCCCTCACGCTGGGCACTACCTAGCTGCTGAATGGTTCTTTGGTCAAGGTGCTGATGAGGTGCATGTTCTCATTGGAAGAAAGAATCGTGTTGGCAATTGCGAGGAGCAGACTGTTGATATTGACGAAAACCAGTCCCTTGCGCTTTGGAGTTTATACGCTAAAGAGAACGGCACAGAAGACAAGTTTAAAATCTCTATTGCCGCTAGTGCTACGCCGGTTCGAGAAACCTATGAAATGCTTGAGGCGTTCCCCGAAGGAACTGTAGTGTTGCTCGGTCGAGGCGAGAAAGATATCAATGATAAGAGATTTGATAGAGCGCCTGCATATGCTGCGGAGCATAACCCTGGTATCACAGTTAAGCAGTTGCTTATTCCTATGATGGCTGGCGGCGTTTCTGGTACAAAAATGCGTAACGAGATTATTGCTTGTGGCGACAAAGAAACTTTTGGAAAATACATTCCTGTTGATCGCCAAGAAGCTATTGACGAAGCATGGGATATTGTGACAAGTAAAAAGAAAGCAGATTCTATTCAGGAAATGATTAAGCGTCAGTTCGTAAATATTTTCGGCTAACCATTTTACAAACTATATACTTATATATTTTGAAGAGAGCACCTTATGCAAATTGATAGAAACGAACTAATACGAGAAGTCAGAAAAGAGATGAAGCTTAGAAAGTTTATCTCTGAGTCTCTCGAAAAGATCTTTGCTTCCAACGTGAAGGAAGCTACAAGCCAACTCCTAGAAGAAAGAGAGTTGAGAAACGTCCTAGTTGGAGTTATTGCTGAAGCTGGAGCGGAGGTTGTTCCTCACAGGTCTACCGGCATCAATGTACTTGAAGACCTTCTTAAAAAGATTATTCCAATAATCGAACAAGATTATAAGAAACTAACTTCAAGCTCCGAGCAGCGTGATGCCTTCAAGTCTCATGTTGTTAACGCAATCCAAAACTCACTCGCCCCAATGAGAGCCGCCGAAGAAGCTGGTGAGCCTGTTATAGACCTTGACGAGGATATTGATGTAGAGCTTAGTCCGGCTCAAGAGCTTGGACTAGAGATGCCTTCTGATCTAGACGCTGATAATATTGAGCCCGATGAAGATAAGTTTATTGACATCGACGGCGACGGTGTTCCAGATAACGTAGATTCAGATATTGATGCTCCGCAGACTGGAGACATGACAGGAAGAAACTTTGCTGAGAACACATTCAATAAAATTGAAAAGCAGATCGGCGAAGCATATGCTCTTCTTGGAGATCTAGAAGATAAGGACGTTTTCTACGATTACCTTATTACAAACATTAAATTATACTTTGATAAGTTCGAAGACGAGCTTAGCAGGGTTTTGCCTGAGCCTACAACTCCTGAGTATGAGAAAGAAAAGGACGAGCTTGAAAGCGAACTAGACGACGGCGAAGAAGAGGCAACATTTGGTCTAGACGATCCAGAGGCCCTCGAAGATGAACTTGAAGATTTAGGAGAACTATAAAATGGCATCCCCAAGAAAAAGAAGAGAAAGAAAAGCAGCAAGACTCGCAGCCCTAGAGGCAGAGAAGAAAGCCGCAGCAGCACCAGTTGTTGAGCCTGAGCCCGCACCAGAGCCAAAGGTTGAAGCAGAGCCCGTTGAGGTTGTGGAAAAGGCCGCAGCAGCACCAGCAAAGAAGACCGTTACTGTATCTACTGTAAAAAGAGTAAAGAAGTCTGAAGCTGAGGTTAAGAAGCATTTTCTCGATAAACTAGACAAAAAGTAAGCTTTTTACTTGACAAAATACTCCTTTTCTGCTATGATTATCACATCATAGACAGGATTGGTGTATCATGAACAAGTTTGAAACTATCGCAAACTCAGTAGGTCGTTTAGTAAAAGAGAAGAATGAAGCTTATGGAGATTCCTTTGGGAGAGCCCAAGAGATCTTAACGGTTTTATATCCCAA
>UEXN01000872.1_pt1 | contig 14203 bp, 6 predicted proteins | sample 1796711 | NCBI WGS metagenome assembly UEXN01 (sample SAMEA4772470, study PRJEB27181) | metagenome | reverse complement strand
CTTGACCTTGTAACTGGTGACGCTTATCAGATAAACGGAGCTTCTGTTCTTAATGCTACAACTCTTGGATCTGCTGTTGTAAATTCAAGCCTGACTTCTGTTGGTACTCTTACTACTCTAACTGTTGACAATATAACAATCAACGGAACAGAAATCGATTCAGATAGCGACTTAACAGTTGACGCTGCCGGTGACATTGTTCTTTCGGCAGATGGTGGAAATGTAACCATGGACGATGGAACCACAACGGTTTTTGACTTTGATGTGGACAATGTAGTTCTTAAAGTAATGGATGATGCAGACACTGGTGATTTTTTCTCTATTGAAGTTGCTGCAAACGGTGCGACAACTTTAACAACAGTAGATGATGATGGGGCTGCGGCGAATCTTATAATAACAGCAGATGGAACAGTAGATATTGATTCTACCGGCACAATGACATTGGATTCCGGTGCAAATATTAACTTAGAACCCGCTGCTGGTTCTCATATCCTTTTAGACGGAACTATTCAAGTAGATGCTGGTGTTGTCACTGGAGCTACTTCTGTTACTGTCGGAAGTACAGTTGTAACTGATGATTCAATTGTCATGACTCCATCAACAGACGATACAGTCACAATTTCTGCTGCCACTGACGGAGCTTTAACAATTACAACCGTTGATACTGCTGGAGCTGCTGCTAATATTCAAATTACCGCTGACGGTACTTTTGAAGTGGATGCAACGACAATTACCATGGACTCTTCCGGTACAGTTGTTTTAGATGCTGCTTCTACTGCTGCTGGAGCAATTGATATAAACTCTGCTGGTGGAATGGATGTTGATGTCGCTGATGAGATCAATATTGCTACAACTTCTGCGGATGGTCACATTTCTCTTGTTTCCGCTCACACTTCTGGTGTTGCTTTGCATATTGATGCAAATGCTGATGCTGGTTCAATTGTAGATATTGACGCTGGTGTTTTGGATATTGATGTAACCGGAGATGCTACTTTAGACGCTGCTTCTTTAACAGTAACATCGGATACTGTAACCTTTACTTCTTCTAATGCTAACGATCCAATTGTTACCATAGAAAATACCACGGCAGATGCTGCGGCCCCTAGATTGAAATTCAATAAAAACAGAGGTGCTGATGCGGTTGACGCTGATGATGTTGGTGACATACAGTTTTGGAGTTATGATGATGGCACACCAAGTGTTCAACAATATGCTGGTGTCTTAGCTGAAGTTCATGATGCGACAACCGGAGAAGAATCAGGTAAGCTTACATTACAAGTTGCTTCACACGACGGAGGCTTGGAATCTGGAATAATTTTAACTGGTGGAAGTGCTGATGCTGAGGTTGACGTAACTATCGGTGCCGGTGCGGATTCACTCACAACTATTTCCGGAGATTTAGATATACCCAATGGAGGTTTCGCTCTCGGATCAGATGCATCCGGAGACATGTATTACCGAAATGCTAGTGGTATATTATCACGCATCCCTGTTGGAAGTAACAATCATGTACTTACACTAGATGGCGCTGTTCCTGGATGGGAAGCTGCTTCTGGTGGTGGTGCCGTTTCTGCTGTAGCAAATGGATCAGACAATAGAATAGCTACATTTAGTTCTTCTGATGCTTTGAACGGAGAGGCCAATCTTACTTTCGATGGAACAGACTTGGTGGCCACTTTAGATACAGCAACCTTTACCTCAGGAAATGGCGATGATCCCTTGATAATTATCAAAAATACAGCCAACGATGCAACTGGTGCTCGTCTAAGATTCGTCAAAGATAAAGGTGCTGCTGGTGCTGCTGATGATATCGCTGGTGTTATTGAATTCTATGCTGACGATGCGAACCAAGATCAAGTTAATTTTGCTAGCATCACTGCTTTGGTTAAAGTACATACAAACGGTCAAGAAGGTGGAGAGTTAGCTTTCAATGTTGCTTCACATGATGGAGAATCAGTTCCCGGTCTTATTTTGGCTGATGGTTCAGCTGAAGACGAGATTGATGTAACAATTGCATCTGGTGCAAATTCTGTAACGACAATTTCTGGAGATATGCTTATTAATGGTGATACTCTTGAGGTCAAACAATACATTCAACATGAAGGTGATGCCAATACAAGACTTGTTTTCACTAATGACCAGATGAACGTTGAAGTAGGCGGAATCAATGGTGCTAAATTCACAACATCTGAATTAGTTATTAACGAAGCTCAAGGTGACGTTGACTTCAGAGTTGAGTCTAGTGATGAATCGCACATGTTCTTTATGGATGCTGGAAATAACAGAATCAGTATTGGAGACTCAGTAGACGCACCCGGCGCTACATTTGAAGTAACTAATGCCGATCATGCTAATTTCAACTGCACATTAGTACAACTGAATAACAATGAAGTAGATCAGATTGCTTTAGATATTAATGCCGCAAATACAACTGCAAATATTATTGATATCACTGCCGATGATGTATTGACCAGTGGAAAAGTATTACATATAGATGCTAATGATGCAGCGACTTCAGCAGTTACACCAACATACATGCATTTTGATTTTGATAAGGATGGAGTTACAGGCGACGGAGTGACATCAACCTATACAGCTTTTGATATTGATCTCGATGATGCTGCTACAAACCATGCGAACGCAACCGTTACGATGACAGGTTTGGATATTGATATTGTAAGTGCTAACGCTCAGGGAACTTTGCTCAATGTTGGGGCATCTATCAATGTCAAAGGTGCAGATACTAATATTAATCTTCTATTAGAGAATACCGCTAACGACTCAAGTGGTGCCAGTCTTCGATTTTTAAAAGACAAAGGAGCTGGTGCTTCCGATAATGATATAGTTGGTGTTATTGAATTCAATGGCGACAATGATGCTCAAGAAGAAACACAGTATGCTCAAATTGCAGTAGAAGTTGCAGATGCTTCTGACGGTAGCGAAGGTGGACGACTCATGTTCGGTGTCGCTACTCACGATGGCGAAATGCAATTTGGTTTGGTATTGGAAGATGGAGATGCTGAGGATGAAATTGATGTAATAATAGGAAACGGGCCCGACTCAGTCACAAGCGTTGCTGGTGATCTTGTTGTAACAACTACGACAACATTTACCGCTGCTTCTGTACATAATTTCTCCGGAGATGACGCAGCAGCATCAATTCCCATAACAAAGACATTTGTCCTTATTGACGCAAATGGCTCCGCTAGAGCTGGTATGAGATTCGGTGGAGCTGGAGTTGCCGGTCAAATCCTGTATGTAAGAAACTCAGGTGGAGAAAATGTAGCATTTCACCCTACCACAGGAACAGCCTTAATTGAAACAACAGCAGCTACTGATACAATCGTTCCCGGTGCTGTTCATCACTTTGTAAGTGACGGATCAGGTTGGTACTTAATTGGACCTCCAATGGTCTCCGGTTAATGGTAGGTGGATGAATGGCAGAATTTGGATGGGCATATGTAGCAGGTGGTGCTATTACAGGGGCTTGGGGCCCAACTGGCTCTATCATGATAAAAAAGGAACACCTGTATATAAGCGGGTCTCCAAATTTTATCTTCGATACCAGCAGTAATACACTACAAGTCGACGGAATAATATCAGGATCTGGTAATATCTCTGGTTCTGCCTATTTTGGTTCGGGTGCAAATCTCACTGGAATAACATTTGATCGTGTCACTGATTTAGGTGCCACAACCACCAATGCCATAACTGTTGGTGGTATAACCTCGACAGGAAATGTTATTATAACCGGAAGCTTAACTGTGTCCGGTTCGGAATTAATTGCCGGTGACTTACAAGTCTTAGGGTCAATATCTGGTCCTTCACCTCTACATGTAATAGAAGGTTTAAACGTTACAGGATCGATAAGATTTGGCGGTACAGGTTCGAATCCCGTAACTATCACAGGACTATCAGCCGGCACTGCCACAACTTCTAGTTATCTAGCTTTAGATGCGAGCAACAATGTTATTCTTACTTCTTCCGCAGGAGGCGTTGGTGGGCAGATTGGAGCAGCTGAGGATGGTGATTATACCGATGGACTGTTTACAGATTTTGCAACTAGCACTCCTGTTGGTACCGTTGTTGATCGCTTTAATGAAATAATGAAGATAATTTCTCCATCGCCTGCTCCAAGTGTACAATCTATTAATGTTGAGAGAGCGAATGGTGCGACCGTCAAGCTTTCTTTCGATGGAACTGATACTATTTTTGGACACAATGCTGTATCTACAAATGCCGGATTCTCGGCTGTTAGTAGAAATGGAATTTATTCCCCAGCTACTGCTGGATCTAATGTTAGGCTGGGAGTCTACGACTCTCAAGAGATAACCGGCACTATAAATTACAACGTAGCACCGAGTGTTACCAATGAAAATGTATCTTATGCTTCGGGATCCTTCAACAATGGAAACCAAGGTACTCTTAAATTAGAATTAAACGGAGTTGTCATACATAGTGTGTCTTTGTCCGGACTCAGCGGTACAGGGAACCCAGCAACCGGAAGCGCAACCAGTTTAACAAATGGCTCCGGGTTTGTTAATGTTTCTACAAATGCTTCTTCTTTTGACGGTAATGGGGCAGAATGGAATATTTTCAAACATAGATCAGCAAAATATAAAATTGAAGCAGATGATCAAAATAAAGGTTGGAATTATTTAAGAGTAATTCACACTGTTGGGTCTACAAATTCTGTTTCAGCATATATTGAATGGGTGAATGACATAGATGGTTCCGATGTTGCTCTTACGATCACCAGCCCTAGAGTCGAGGATGTTACACTGATCGGCTCCGCATATTTATCTGGTATTAAATACAACACTGGGTTCACTGCTAAATACAAGGCTCTATTAAATAACATCTATAGAAATATATACCCGACAGGATCCGTAATAACTTTTACAGAAACATTGGTTTCTAGTGTATCTGCGCAATCAATACCCAATCTAGAAGATGGCGAAAATTATACAAAGTCGCTAGCAATAACTGCTTCTTTGACTTCTTCCGGAACAATCTATCCAAACCATAGTCCGGGCCTTTCGATGAATGTCACCCACCCATTGAAGACTAATTTAAGTAACGCTGGGTCTGCTACTGCTACAGGTTTTTTGATATTTGATTCCTCTCCTAGTACCAGCACAAACTTGATTGAATACTTCCAAGATGAAGGCAAGAGAATAACTTCTGCTTCATATGCAACCCAAGCCAGTGTAACAAATGGTGCTGCTACATGGAATTCACAAAATCACATGACATCATCTGGTGCGACAGGACACACTGATGGTCTTGTACAGATAAGCACAGAACAATATCAAGGACGCCTTTATAGTCCTGTCGATGCAGATCTTCCAAATAGTGGAGACATAGCTTCTTTATCAAATGGACCATCAGGCAATCCGGACTACTCAGGTATCTCCGGAACAAGAACTTTCTTCAGAAAAGTGCAAAACACAAGCGGAGTTATAAAGAGAGATATTAAGATCACCTCTACGAAATCCAGCACATCTTACAACAACAGTTCCTTGGCAACTGGTAATGTTCACTTTTTTGTGAAGATCCCAGAAACCACTGGCTTCATGGATATCTCTCAGAACTTTTCTTTGGGAGCAACTTCGGATGGAAATGGTGCTTTAATCAGCGGCGCAGGAAATGACACAGATTCAGGAAACAATATACACTGTATAACCTTTGGAACTGGTGGAGTCGCCAACAATGATTATTTGGTTGTTAAGGTAGTAGCTGATGATTCGTGGACAGGGTACCTCTCACAATTAAATTTTCAATTGGGCGCCTCTAGTGAAACGCCATCGGATGCTCCAGCACTAGATAATATTGACGCAAACGATACAGGTACAGGTGCAAAATTATCGTTTGGATCTTCCAATTCAGTATCTGGTTACACGAACAATAATGGTGCTTCTATCTCATTAACAGGATTTAATTCAAACGGAGATTATACTGTTAGCGGAGATCGCAGGGGAATATTCTCTGCTGCTCCGACTTTAGATGGAGATTTAAATGAAGATATTGGATCTCATGCAAACTATTCAGCGAATGCATTTAAAAATGCTTACACTGGTTCTCTTGTACTAGAAGTTAACGGTGTGGAGCTGCAGACCTTAGATTTATCATCAAATGTTAGTACAATCACTAGCTATAATGGAAACTCATCTGGGTTCTCTGTTAGTGCTCTTAGTTATTCCACTACATCCGATGCGATACCTGATTATGTAAAACCTTATAGAACTGGTACATATACGATCGATGATGCTGATCAAAACCTGGGTTGGAATTATGCAAGAGTAATTCACCGTATCGGAGAATCAGATACAAATACCAATTATGTTGAATGGATTGTAGATACTGATTCAAATGCATTGGCTGCATCTTCTGTAGCTTTATCTAATTTTAATCATGCAACCGTTTATTATCAATCTGGTGTTCGATACTTTGCCTCCCCTCCGACTGGTAGTTTTACTTATGCTGCGTCAAACGCTTATCGTAATATCTACTCAAACAGCTCAACTGCTGTACAGTTCCCAACCACTACGAACTGCTCCGTGACAAACGTTAAGATTTCTGGTGATGGAGTATCAACTAGTGATACCGCTGCGGCTTCTGTTGCGTTACCGAACTTAAACAACTCAACAAACTGCGAACAGCAAGCTATTAATGTAACTGGTACGGTTTTGTTTGGACAAAGTACGTCACTAGTTGGAGACGCTAGTTATGTTTCTGGTGTATCCGGTTATACAATTAGTGTAAATTCTAGTGTCGCCCACCCCTTGAAGTCAAACTTGTCCACTTCAACTTTAACAAAAAATAATTTCTTGGTATTCTCTGCTTCCTTGGGAAGTACTAATCAATATACCGAAGAGTATTACAATATGGAAACTTATCGCATTGTTTCTGGAAACTATGTAAATCAAGCCGCTATCGCCGCCGGAGCTTGGAATTCACAGAGATCCATGAATGATGTTGGCACTTATCCAGAATATGATGATGGCTTGTTAGTTTTTAATAGTTTTTTGGTTTCTCCGTTGAAAGGTGGTAACAATGGAGACTTTAGAAATGTCGCAGACGGTGGAACACTACAAAGTCCTGCTGGTAATGTTAATTATGCTACTGGGGTTTTGAACTCTGCGACAAGAACTTTTTATAGATATTATGAGAACAATACTTCGAATGATCGGTCGAGTGTTACAATTACCATTTATGGTTCCTGCACACTAGTTAATAAGTCGACCTCTTTAGGATCAAATGATAATATTTATATTGAAACAAAGATACCCGGGACAACTGCATGGTTAGATGTTGGTAAGGCTTATACCTCAAACAACAAAGATGTAGATGGATCTGGTGCTTTGGTTGGTGGCTCTTCACCAACATCGATATCTACTGGTGGCACATCAGTTACATGTACCTTTAATGGCGGAAGTCATTTAGGAACTGTATCAGGGGCTGAAAAAGTGATCTTTAAGATTTCGGCACATAAAGACTGGTCTGGGTATATAACCAGATTAGCAGTGGCATATAGCTAATTGGAGGATAAATGTCTAGTCCCGGTACCGGAAGTACTAATCAAGCACAAACAATAACAGCTTTTAAAAGATTATTAGGAAAAGCAAATACTTCTGCTCTCAAGGAATTCTACGAAGAAACAATTCCTTCAAACATTCAGATCAACACATCCACAATTTTTGGTGAAAATATTCCACAAACGGTAAATACTGATTCTTTGTATTCTAGATTTAGCGCAGGTGAATCAGATCCAATAACTGCTGAATATGTTGAATTTTATATACAATCAATAAGCGGAACCACGTATGACGCCAATACCGGTACGTTTGGAAGTGTAGGTTTTGGTGCGGGTGATGAATCCCAAAACTCCGGACCTCATGCTTACCAGTTAGTTTTAACAGCTAGCTATGAAAGCTTATCGAGTAATTCTCTTAAGTCAAGTGGATACTATGTTAACAATCAAGTAGTCAATGCGGCAAACGGAGGACTTCAACTTATACCTCCTTCTCTAGGGCCTCAAGCAGGAAACCATTACACTTTAGAATTATATACTGCTCATCCCGATGGCGGTGGAACGAGAATATACCCAACCGATCCAATGGATTGGAATGTTGATTATTTCAATGGACTGGTCTTTATCCAAGATTATAATTCCGGAAAGATTCCCACATACGCTAGGGGATTTTTATATATAGGAAAATATGCTAATAATATTATAAACAATATTAGCGCTTCTGATGCCAACCTATCCATCAAAGAAGAGGGATCTAGTTTAACAACTAATGTATCAAGTATTAATTTTGTTGGGTCCGGTATAACGGCCACTAATTCCGGAAATGATGTTACAATAACAGTTGCAACTGGGTTGTCAACGAAAGGGCCAGTTGGAGCATTGCAGTTTCACAGTGGCAGCAATGATATAAGTGGCTCTTCTGCGATGTATTATAGTAACTCTGTTCTGCATATTTCCGGTTCTGGTAGTTCTTATGGAGAGGCTTTAGAGATTTCTGGTGCTGTTGTGCCGGCAGTAACTAATACTTATGATTTGGGAACTCCGGATAGACAATGGAAATCTCTTTATGTTTCGAGTAGTACAATATATTTCGGAGGAGAAGGGTTAAGTGTTAAAGATGGCGGTCTAAGTTTTGGCTCTGGTTCTGATACAAAAGCTTTTAGAGTTGGCCATTTGAAATTAATGGATCGTGGAATCGTTATGGATCCTACTCACGTATTAGATGTCAAAGCTTTCCAAACAAAATTCTACGGAGGACTGATACACAAAAGAAATGTTGTAGCTTGGAATTACCAAGTATTGAAAACAGATTATTTAGTTGCGGTCCAGTCAGATACTCTAACTTCCTCTGTAACTTTGACTTTGCCGGCTGCGAGTTCTTTAATAAACGGACAGACATTTTCTTTTAAAGATGAGGGTGGAAATGCTAACAATCGCAACATCGAAATAGCTGCTGCTGGATCTGACACTATAGATGGTCAAAGCTCCATAATCCTTGAATCACCGTATGCAGCGGTGAATATTTACACGAATGGTGTTTCAAAATACTTCATTCAATAAAGTACTTTTAAGCAAATCCTGCACTACTTATGTTCGAAGGGCCGTTCTGTGGCCTTTTGTCATATATATCTTGGAGGATTTTTTTATGGCTTACAAATTTCAATTAGGGAACGCTAAAATGGCGGGTACTCTTCAACAGGCTGGTGGGCTTGTTGGTACTGATGTTGATGACGCTACTGCTGGTAACGTTGTTGCACAAATCGATAATGGCGAGATTGCTATTGCAAAACTTGCTGAAAAACAAATTTCTGGAAAGGATTTAGGAACTAACCTTGATTCTCTTTCTGTTGCTGCTGCTTCTGGACTTCAAATGTCTTCTTACAACGGTTCTGCCGCTGTAAGTGATTTGATTGTGAAGCTTGACGGTGCTGGTGGTATGCAAAAGACTGCTTCTGGTGTTAAAATTGCTGCAGGTGGCGTTACAAACGCTATGCTTGCTGGTTCTATCGCATCTGCAAAGATTGCTGATTTGAGCACTTTTAATACTGCAAATCTTGCTGAGGGTGCAAACCTTTATTATACAGATGCTCGTGTTACAACTCGTGTTGCTGCTGCAGCTTCTGCTGCTGCGGTTCGCGGACATATTAGTGTTTCTGACTCTAATGCGTTCGATTTTTCTTACTCTGCGGGTGCGATTTCTGCTGTTGCAAGATTTGATCCTAATGGTGGACTTGAAGAGTCTGGAGACGGACTTAAATTAAAAGCTGCTGTTGCAGGAGCTGGTCTTACTATGACTAACGGTGTTGTTGCTGCTGTTGCAGGTGCTAACACTGGTCTTGCAATTAGTGCTAATAGTATGAAAATGGATGCTGGAAACCTTCCTGCAATCACTAGTAACGTTATGGTTGCTTCTGATTCATTGATTGTTCATGATGCATCTGCTGCAGAAAGTAAGAAAGTAACTATGGTTGAATTCGGCGAGTATCTTGCTGATGAAGATAATGGTTCTGTTAACTGTGGTCTTATTGCTGACGCTAGCGGAAAGTTACTTGTTCAAGCTGACGGTTCTTCTGTAGAGCTTTTTGGTAACGCAATGCGTGTTAAAGCTTCTGGTATCACCAACGCTATGTTGGCTGGTTCTGTTGCTAACGCTAAATTAGCAAACAGCACAATTTCAGGAAAAGCTCTTGGAGCTAACCTTGATGCACTTTCTGTAGATGATTCATCTATCGAATTTAGTGCTGGTTCTGCTTTCAATGGTTCTGCTGCTTCTGCTATCAGAATCAAAGCTTCTGGTATTACAAACGCTATGCTTGCTGGTTCTATTGCTAACGCTAAATTGTCTAACTCCACTATCGGTGGTGTTGCTCTTGGTGCAAATATTGCAACTTTAGCTTCTGCTTTCAATGCTGACTTAGGTGGACACATCCAATTCGGTAACCAAGCTAGTGATCGTGTTAGTTTCGCTGGACCTGTTCGCATTTCTGGTGACCTTGAAGTTATGGGTGCTGTTACCAGTATTCAAACTGAAACTGTTGAGATCAATGATCACAACCTTGTTTTAGACTTCAATAACTCTACTAGTGCTGTTATTAACGGTGCTGGTCTTACTATCGAAGGTGGATCCGGAGATGACCTTACTTTTGCATGGAGCGCAGCTGCTTCTGCTATGGAACTCAAGTTGGGTTCTAATATCGCTAAACTTAAGGCTGACATCGAAGGAAGTATACAAGAATCAGTTCTTACAATAGGAGATGCTAACGAAGACCTCAGAGTAGGTATCAACGTTGCAACTGCTGCTGCTAGTGCTCCTCGTACATGGACTCTTCCTGCTTCTGCTTCTTTGTCTATTGGACAAAGCATCAAGATTAAAGCTTTTGCTAACTCTGGTACTCACTCGTTGACTATCGCTCGTGATGCAAATGCTCAAAAGATTGACGGCGCTGCTGCTAATCTTACTCTTGAATCAGATTCTGCTGCTATTACTTTATTGTACGTAGCTGCTAATGAATTCATTGTAATGTAATTTAAAGAAATACAAGAATTATTCTTGGGGGCTCCGACTTTTGTCGGGCCCTTTTTTTATTTTGAAAATAATTACATTAGGACATGGAGGAAAAATGTTCTTTTTTTTAATAAGCCTGGTGCTTGGTGGAGATCCAATGCCAGAAATAATTGTTGAGGCAAGTCAAAACGTTGAAGTCTTTGTGGCTCCAACACAAGTTATAAACAATACAAAGATCACTTATCAGTTGGACTCAACATCCGTCTTCGGACATACGATAAATGACGTCAGGAATGCTCAAAAATTGTCACAATATGGATATATTCCAATGGACGGAGACGTTTCGGTATACAACCCCGACACAATAAAATTCGCATGGGATAATTGCAACTATTCTACAAATTCTAGGGAATGTTCTTATAAGAATGCACACTATCTTTTGGAGAGCTATATCGTATTTGATAAGCAACAAGTTACAATACGTATCATACTTTTTGATGAAAACATGGTACCAGTGAAACAAACGGTTCAATCTAACTCTCGCATTATGAAAGTAATCAAAAGACAAAAAACAACAAGAGCTTTGATTCCCATGGGTGGATCATCCGTCAGTGGCTTAGGAAGAAGTTGTGGGCCAACCAGTTGTTCAACAGCTAGACCTACCGGTGGTGGTGGAGGAGCAAGAGCTTTTTCTCAAACGACAACAGAGGACCTTGAACCTTCAATCATTATAGTTGAACCAAAATTATTAGATAAAGATATACAACAAGCGTCGGTTCGCTTGTGGACATCGATTAAAATAGACTAATTAATCTAGAGGTAAATTACATGTCATATAAATATACAAAAGGTGCAACGGTACAGGGCGATATTAAAGCTGCGGATGATTCAAACCGAGATACGATGATAGATTTCGGAGAAGATAAGATAGAATTCAAAACAGGCGGAGCTACAAGACTGTCGGTTGATAATAATGGTGCTTCAATACCAGATTTAAATTTTGGAGTTGGTATGGGATTGGGGGGTAGTTCTGATGGAGGGGCAAACCCATCATATTCAAACGGAGAAACTGATCCGAAGTATCGCATTCATGTTGTCGGAGACATAAACAATGGAGCGGCTTTTTCAACTGAGACTTATGCTAATAGCGTTGGTGCTTCAAAATTTAGATTTATAAAAGCCCGAGGAACTCCTAGTTCTCCTGCAGCTATAAATGCCAACGATGAATTGGGAAGATTAGAATTTTATTCTCATATCGGAACGAATGACTTTAAGCTATCGGGAATGATCGCTATGTTCGCAGACGCTGATGGTGATGGTAAAATGAGTTTTCGATCAACTCACAATGGAGTTGATAATGAAGCTTTCTATTTGTATGATAACCGCGTCTACTTCACTGACCAAGTAAGAATTGGTAATGTTATCGCTCCAACCACGAATGGAGGAACCAATGTTGGCGGAGCAGGTGCACGATTTCAAGAGATTCACGGAAATAAACTTATTGGATATGACTCTGTTAAGGTTGACAATACTGAAATTTTTGGACAATCTGGTTACGGTGTAACTTTTGGAATAGATTATGTGCCGCATACCGATACGCCAGGAAATGATGGCGCATCCTCTCATATGAGCGCACTCACTTATGCCTCAACAAACACAGGAACAAGAAACGTTGCTTTTACTTTAGTTAAGACAGGATCTCATGTCGCTGGTTTTGGAACTTATGGAACAGGAAGTAACAATGAAAAAGTTGTTATTTTTGGTCAACATAACACAACAGCATTCGAATTCAGAAATAATGTTAGTGTCGAGCCAATGCTCATTCAGTCGGGCAGTTTGCTGATGACTCTGTCGGCAGGTGGGAATCTTGGCATCGGATCCGCTGCTCCAATAGCCAAACTTGATGTTGCCGGCAAGGTTGCCATAACAAGTGAAAGCTCTACTCCAGCACAACCTGCTGATGGTAAGGGTTATTTGTATTCAAAGTCTGATGGAAAATTGTACTGGAGGTCTCATGATATTTCCGAGACTGATTTAACTTCCGGTGGAGAATCAGTGGTGACAATAAATAGCCTCGCTGGAGCCACGGGAGATGTGCAGCATGATTGTACTAATTCTAAGTTTTTCTATCATACTAATATTTCAAGCAACTTTATTCCAAATTTTACACAATTAAACATGCAAAACAATCAAGTCGTTGAAGGTCGTCTTATTCTTGTCCAAGGAGGTACAGGATACTTCCCCAATACTTTTAAGATTGATAATACGGCAGCTGCGACATATTGGGAAGGCACTGCGACACCTTCGCCCTCAGTAAATGGAACGGATACTATTGATTTAAAAATAACCAAAATATCAAATAATTATAGCGTTTTTGCAAGATATTCAAGGACTGTTTATGTGTCGCCGCCGGGAGTATTCTCTATTCCAAATAATGCCGTACTCTTTTTGGATGCCTCGGATCCCAATAGTTATGGTGGCTCAGGGACAACCTGGACTGACCTTTCTAGTGAAGGGAACAACGCAACACTTGTCAATTCTCCAGTTTTTAGTAACTCAGACAAGTGGTTTGATTTCACAGGTGGAAGTTCACATTATGCGACTCTTCCTTCTGGATTTGCTGACTTTACAAATGGTGCGACATATTTCTTTGTGGCAGACCTAGATTCCGGAGACCATTGGGAAAGACTTATAGATTTCAGTGGTGGTGGAACCCCTATAAACATTGGGCGTAATTCAAGCGGCACAAGTCTAACTATGGAATATTATAATCCTAGCAAAACCGCAACAACTTCAAATATAATTCAAAACAACACACTTGCAACTTATTGTATTACGACCGATGGTACCAATGCTAAGTTCTATCGCAATGCGGTATTAATTGCAACCAATTCATTTAATAAAACTCCGGATAACAACGCAAGAACTCAGAACTACATTGGTCGCTCAAGGAATGGTGGAGACGCTTACTTTGATGGACAGCTGGCTGTCGTTGGGATTTTCAACCGAGATTTGTCTGCTAGCGAGATCACTGACTTGCATGATCATTATGATACCATCTATACTTTATAACAATAATAGTCTTTTTCTTTGTTTTCTCACTATTTACATGTGATACGTATATACTAGGAGTAACATTAATGTCTTCAATGTTGGAACAAGCT
>UEXN01002190.1_pt1 | contig 14210 bp, 15 predicted proteins | sample 1796711 | NCBI WGS metagenome assembly UEXN01 (sample SAMEA4772470, study PRJEB27181) | metagenome | reverse complement strand
ATTTCCGCGTTTGGATCACACGTGTCCATTTTATATATTAAACTGACAAAAAAGTTTTGTCTGTAGAAATCTACATTTATTTTAGTTCCGTCATATAGGTTTCTTTTTTCTTATTAGAAATATTAGCGTTTTTGACAAACTTCTTAAGATTTCTGGTTATACCATTAAGTGGTGCTTTTGGTAATTTTAGTTTATTCAAGTATGTCTTTTTATCCTTAGAATTTAAGGGTAATTTATTCACAATTTTTTCAAGTTCTTCTTTCTTAATTTTGAAAGCTTTGGCTGCTTTTGTACGATCTATCGCACGCTGACGGTTGTTAGACTCTCTCTTTATAGTAGCCTTTCTACCCATAGTTCTTTGCATGCCACGTTGAATTCTCATAATTTGTTTTCTTTCGGATAAAGTTCGAGCTCTTCGCTTTAGAGCTGTTAAATTTTTAGTTTTTTCTCCAACAGAACCTTCAATACGCTGTCTTTCTTCGTTGGTGAGATTTAGGGTGTTCAAATATGTTCTGAGTTCACCCTTAAGACGAATACCTCTATTCTTGACATTTGTAATAATACCTTCCGCTGCCTGTATTTTTCTTTTTAGTGCATCTAGATCCGTGTTAAGTTTTACCTTGACGATAAAAGACCTTTTCATACCAGCTGTGATTTTTGTTTTATTCATAAAAGTTTTGAGTTCGGTTCGTTTCTTTTCCACTGTTTCGGCATCGAGTTCACGTTTAACCCTTTCAGCCTCTGAGCGGATTGTTTTAGCTGTTTGGGGTGTGAGCATATTTGTAATTTTTTTAAGGATTGGGGTATCTTTATTACCTAATTTTAGAGATACCACGTAATTTCGGGTTTGTTTTTGTAAATCTAATTGTTTTCTCGCTTTCGCGTCTACCCGCCTAGCTTTAACGATAAGTTCGTTCAAGTCTCCTGGTTTATTCCTGAAACGTTTAAGAAGTTCGGTTTTAACGGCATTACTTAAAATAAGTGTCTTCATCGTATCGGTAAGAGATTCACGATTTCGTTGTTTGCGCAAACCCGTCGCGTTTAGTTTGGACATAGTTAGTGTCTTTTCTGGAGTTCTATCAAATATGTTTAAAATCTTAGCGGTGTTAGTTTCACTTAGACGGAGGGATTGGAGGTGATTGGATAATTGTACACGTTCATTAGCTCTTTTTTCATCATTCCTCCTCTTTTTCAGGGATTTAGCTTTAGTTTCAGATGACAATACAGTACCAGGTTTAGTGTTGAAATTTTTAAGTATCAGATTTCTATCAGCTTCATTGAGTTCTAGTGGTTCAATGATTTTTTCAATTTTGAGCCTATCCCCAGCAATCTTTTCTGCGACTCGAGTATTTTTCAATATTCTAGCCTTATTCAACATATTTGCAAGTGTACCTGTGTTATTGAATTCATTCATTATGGTTTTTTTATCTTTGACATTCATGTTAAGTTGTGTTTTCATGTAATCATAAAGTTGGCGCCTTTTGTTTTTGTATGCCTCGATAGCTCGTTGCTGTTTGAGTTCTGCAACCTTCTTTAACATTTTATCAATCGGTATATTCTGTGTAGTAAATTCTTGTAAAAGTGATGTTTGATTTTCTTGTGTCATATTTTTTATTGCATTTTGAACAGATGCAAATTCTTTATTCTTTTTTCGTTCAATTGCATTCATAAGCTTTGCCCTCACTTCTTCACCTTTCTGTAAGCTGTTAATTTGACCAGTATTTATATTAGCTTTGACACCACTTTGTAATACCATATTTGATATCTCTTTACGAACAATAGCTACATATGCATTAGATATATTACTATTCAATTGTGCAACATCATTAGCATTTTTAATATTCTCGATTCTTTTATTACGTTTCTCATCCACAGGTAACATTTTAGCACTATTTTTCAGTCTCACCCTTTCATTCTTTAAAGCTTTTAGTGTGTTAGCTTTAGACATATGATTATTTATATAGTTTGGATACTTGTTATAGTTGTTCAATATCTTCTTGACCTTTTCATTACTATTGTTAAGACCCAGATTTGTAATTATATATTTTCTGAAATAATTTTTCTGTGCATTTTTTACACCTTTTAAATTTTCAGTGGCTGTTTTGAGGGTGTTTAAATTTGCCTCACCCCGATTATAATTTTTAAGAATTTGAACTTTATTGTAACGGCTGATATTACCTATCTTATTCATATGATTGACGAGTTCCTTTCTTTCAAGAGAACGGGGTTCATTTCTGGTTTTAATAGCCATATTAGTCGCAGATTTCTTGAGTGGTTGAAAATTAACCCAGTAACTATTGAGTGCCACGGTAATTTTTCTCCTATTTTCAGGTTTTATTGTTAATCGGTCTAAATAGTCTAAAAATTCTTCTTCTATTTCAACCCATCTTTCTTGAGCACGCATATTTCCAATAATCTTTGCTTCATTGAGTAAGACATTGGGTTCGATGTATGTTTTTGTATATTTGTTCACTATGTATTCTATATTTGATTCGTCGAGTTTAAACTTTTTGAGATCTTCAATTAATTTTGGTAAGCTTTTCTCTCTATGTTCTTTAAAAAGTATAACATAAAAATTATTTGCTTCCTTCTTTAATGTATTCACCGGTTTACCATATAAAGTATATTGTTCTATGAAATACGATTGTTCTTGTGGATCTAAACCAATCTTAGTTAAATGTGTGATAAGTTTATTTAATTGTTTAGATTCTGTTTGCATTTTTCGATTAATATTTTTCATATTTTTAGTTCGTTTCTGAATAGCAGACTTGATCGCTTGTGAAACATTTTTAACATCTTGTATGGTGTTTATACTACCAATTTTAGATACTAAAACTGGACCCACATTTAATGTCGAGGCTATAGCATAAAGCTTATTTTTCGTTTCCTGTTTGACCATTTCTTTTGCCATGTTAAGTGTGTTCACATTACTGATTTTGGTTAAATTACCTAACGCACTAATGTTAGCTTGTAAAGCAAAATTTGACAATTGTTTTTTATTGTTTTGAATCTTCTTTTTGTATGCATTTTGAATCTTTTCCCGCATAGACTTCACATTGTTTTTTGAGTTTACATCCTTGATATTCAAATTAAATGAAATCCTCTTAGCCTTTTTAACTAAATCATTCTTTTCAGCTTGGAGATTCTTTTTCTTTTGTATGAGGTCATCAACTTCCTTTTTTATGTTAACGAGTGAAACATTGGTCGTCTTGAATTTATTTATGAGTCCCGTTTTATTGATGTTTTTAAACTTAATGTAAGCACCAAGTTCACTAAGTTCTTTCTTTCGTTGAGTATTTTTAAGATTCTTCTCTAATGCAACAACATCTTCACGCAACTTGGGTATATCAACCTTTACCAATGACATTCGGTTGATAAAGACTTGCTGTCGATTTAAAGGGAGTGTACTTTTCTTGACGAATTCTATAAAGTTCTGTTTATCCTTTGTGAGAGTTTCAATATTCTTCTGTTTTTTGATATCATTCATTCTAAGACCAGCATTTTCAATTTGTTTTTTGAGAGGGACAAGACGATCTATGAACACAAGTGAACTAATGGCTCTAGAAAAATCAGAAGAGACGTTCTTTTCATTGGATAGTTTTGCGAGTGTAACCTTACTAGCCTCAACGATATCTAATTTAACCGCGTTCAGTTCAACTTTATTTTTGATAGCTGCGATACTACCACTGAATGAACCCTGAATACCAATTTCCTTTACAATCTTTTTCAACACATCTTTTTCATTATTGATCGTATTGACACGTTTCTTTTCACCAGTTTTTTCGATTGTTTCTTTCAAGGCGTCAGCCTTTTCTATTGTGTCCACAGCCGCGATCCGTTTAGAAAAGTTTGCAGCCACCTCAAGTTTTTTAGCCAATTGAGAAAGTTCACCTCTTCTCACACCAATTGTTCGTTTTCCGGATACCTTTTTTAAACGCCTAGCTTCTTCAATAAGTTTTTGTACAGCTCCCTTACCAGGTTTAAATTTAGACATAATTTTGGCTTGTAACGTTGAACTAATACCGATACGACTAATGGATTTTTTCAAAAACTCGCGATCTTTGGAGACGGCTTCAGATTTTTTCTTTTTTAGAAGAGATACAGCATTCTGTGAGAGTACTTTAACACTTTCTCCATATTCGTCGAACCTTTCGAGAAGTTTATCTTTATTTGCTGTATTTATCTTTAAACCTGCTAGGAATTTTGAAAGTCTTCCACGCCTCTGTCCTATATTTTCCCGTTCACGAATCTTTACAAGTTTATCGGCTCGAGCTTTAAGTCGTAAAAGAACGGTTTTTTCGTCAATAAGTCGATAGAGATCTCGTCTATCCCAAAAACCTAATCCTAAATCAGCAATCATAAAGCGAAACTCTCGCTTTTTCTTGGCAATCTCCTTGGCCTTTCTCTGTTTGTTTACCCTGACAGCTTCTCTGAAAATGGTTTCAGGGGATAACCTTCCTTGTTGAACCCTCTGTTGGTAAGACGCCACGTCTGCCTTACTAAGAAAAGGAAGTGCAGTCAGCCTTATTTTGAATGTATCCACATCCATCTATATTAAGCTGACAAAAAAGTATATCCTCTGTTGAATAATTGTAATTTTTCTTCGTAACTCATACTGAAATTGAATACGTCAGTGTCACCGACATCGATTTCTATAAGTTTGATTGGTGTATTGTACTGTACCCGGTTAGAAAGTGCAGAACGAACTAAACAATCTACAAATTCTTTGGGTGTTTGTATATCTTCTTGATATATACGATTCATCTTAATTTTTATACACGTAACTTCGTGCGGTTTTTTATCAAAGAATGGTGTCAATGGGTATTCCTCCTTCATACCACCATCTACATAAGTCTCACCATTATACTTACCACATGCAAATATGAAAGGCACTGCCATACTCATACACACTGCATCTATTACCTTCATATCTGGATGTGTATCTTTAGAAAAGTATACAGTCTCTGATGTATTCATACAAAACGCTGCTATATACAGTTTCATATCTATTTCTTCAAATGTAGGGTCTGAACCACAAATTTCTACAAATTTTTTACGTATAGGTCCCATATCAACAAAACCAAATTTGTTAAAAAAGGAGCCTATACGTATTTTAACAAAATTGGGAATATTCAATGAAAGTGAAGTTTCTAGAATTTCATCAACGGACATCCCCAAAGCTAAAAATAATGCTAAAATTGCACCAGCGGAAGAGCCGGATATTTCCTTAACATCAACGAGATTTGTCTCTCGTGCTTTTAGGGCACCTATAAGGGAAAATATACCCATAGAAGCTGGACCCAACACGAGATATTTCATCTTCCTACTTAATAGAACTGAGGAAATTGGCGACGTAAAAGCGCAAATACGATCGCGAACACGATCGAGTGAACGAGAGCCGCATTCAGGCTGGTCTGACCAGACCGAAGCACCCCACCGGATCCGGGAGGGAGAGTGAGGAGAAGACCGGGGCTGAGCACAAGGAAGAGCGCAGTAGTCACGATAAGGTCGTTGCGAGTGAGGACGAGACCCATAGCCTTGGCGATGAGACTGTACACAAGGAAGAACACGAGAGCGTGGAAGAATATGGCCATTTGACTTGTTTTTCGGTTCATGAGAGAAACCTTGGAGCCGTCGGTAGTCAAAAGAAGACCGGGGCTCAGAGCCAGAAAAAGAGCGGCGGGGATGGCAACCTTCTGGGATGTAAGGTTTGGGAGCATTTAATATACACACATATATTTTTTCGCAAAGTTGGTAAAATCATTAAACGTTGCACCACGCAACATCTCTTCATGGAGACCATTATCGTTTATACTGCGCCTGACATTTCTCCAAATGTGAGCAAGTCGTTCTTCATACCACATTGTCTGCTCCTGATATTCCCATGTTGTGCGTCTCAAATCTGTGTCATGTTCAATGTAACAAAATTCGACAAAATCACAAAAACGCCCTGTATGCTCAATTTGGGCATCATACAAGAGTGTACGGATATTGTTCCACATGTGGCCTAGTTCGTCTGAGTATTGGACTTCCCAGTCTTCGATATTCAGAGGAGTGTGTTCATCATTGAACTCGTCGTCATCACTGACGTCGGGATCAAATCCGTTATTGGCTTCGTATACGTATTGGCTCCAAACCATGTTTATTTACTTATCTTCCTTCTCGGGTTTATCTTTTATACCAGTTAATGAAATAGAAGTAGATTCTTTTGTTTTAAGTCCATCTTTGATGGCATTTAGGGCCCCTTCGACCTTTGCTTCGTCTCCATTAAAAAATGTCAAAAGTCCATCTCTCACTGCATCCTTATTCATACCCGCCTTTCGGACTGATTTACGAATGCTAATTTTACCTTTCCTGAGGTTGATGGTATCAATACCCTGAGAAACCATATTTTTCTTAACTACCTCCTTAAGGCGTTTCTCCTCCTGGTTTAGGACTTTGATATCAGATTTTGCTTCAGAAAGTTGTTTTGTAAGGTCTACGAGCTTTGAAACGCTCTCGGATAGTTCATTAGGAACAGAAGACATTGTTATATCTAATTATTGTTAAATCTTTAAGCGCACAATCCACGCTGCATGGTGTCGGGGACAATGGTGGAGTTGTTCCACACGAAGGGGTCCTTGGGGTTGGGGGGATCCTTGCGAATCTGCTGGTTGGCATTGCGGAGAGCACCACCGACAGTCTCGGGGAAACCAACCTGGGCGCGGGGCTCAAGGAAGTTCTGTCCCTTGAGGATGTCCTCTGGGGCAAACTGACCAAAGTCCTCCGAGGAGGCAACCTCACGGGGGAGGAGGGAGGACGCGAGGCCGGTACCCTTGTCCATACCACAACCATTGGGGGCGGCGGCAGGGCCAGCGGCGGGGCCAGCGGCTGGGGCCGCACCGAACGCGGAGTACTCACGCTCAACAATGGCATAACCAGACTTGGAATTCATTTGGAATAGAAGAAAAATGAGGGCAGCTACGGCGAGGAGCATAACAATATTTTGGTTACGACCCTTTTTTAAACCGAACATCTTTTATATATTACTAACAATTTTTTTATTCGTCCTCCTCATCGACAAATGCATATTGGTCTGGGTATACATCTAGGATGGGATCTGGGTGAACCTTGACCTGGACAACATTCCATGTTGGACCAAAAGCCTTCTTGGCAAACCAAAGTCCGGCAAATTCAAGAATGACATTGCAGTTCTTACCTGTCTGGAGCGAGTCAAAATCGACGGGCTCCTGCTGTGCATTGTATACCTTGGTGACCTCAAGGCGGTCACAGGTCATTACACCATTATCGAGGTTGGAAGTGTAAGCACCCTTGATGACACTTTCTGTGAGTTTCTTACCAAACCAACTCTCACAATTCTCAAGGGCTGCCACAAGATTTCCTTCATCGATGTCCCCGATCTTCTTTGTATTCGCATCAGAAACGACATCAAATACGACCTCGCCTGACACGTCAGTAATTTTTACCTTGTTTAGCTGAACAAGGCATTTACGCTTCTCATCACTGAGAACCTTTACGAAATAGAGTCCATCTTCACCCTTGGCTGGGGTGTTGTAAATCATTTATGTCTATATTAGGTTTCATTTCTTTAACCCAACAAACGGGATGGCGGCGGATTTATTAAGCACATTCTTATTGACCCATGTATTTCTCCTGGGTTTGTAACCATATAAAGTATTCGAAACGTTGAAATTCTTTGGTAAATTCTTCGCATTTGTTGCCCTGAGTTTAAACTCATTCTTTACGTAAGAATTGTTCTTGACATTAGTCCATTTCAGTGTTTTCAAATTAAGTTTTTTGTTACCCGATGAGTTTGTGTATCCATTAATTTTAGCATTCCCGACAACTGGTTTTAATCCTTGAACGAGTTGTTTGGATAACTTCTCCTCTGATGGTTTAGTCGTAAAGTTTTTGTATTTGTATGGATCTACACGCTTTGCTTTGTTCATAGAAACGTGTCCATTCTTTTTCGTGGCTGGGGCTTTTCTAACAATCTTAGATCTTACACGCCTGAATACATCATCTATAGAATCTGAATTTTTGATTTTCTTGTCAAATAATTGACCAAGTTTTGCGAGACGTAAACGATCCTTGGCCTTCTTATCTGGACGAAGATTCAACTTACTCATCAAATAAATATCTTCAATTAGAAACTCTTTACTCGCCACGTATACTTTGTTACTTACAGTTAGTTTACCTGTATCGTAGTTTTTATACGTTATACCTTTACGTCTAGATAAAACTACCTCGTACCCAAACTCCTTAGGTCGCATGAATGGGATATCGAGCATACCCCCGAGTGTAACATCTTCAATTTTACCAGTCTTTGGAGAAAAGAAGCGTAAGTTTGTATCGAGTGCAAACAGTTCTACATCGATAAACACGTCACCTTTCACTGGTTTATTTCCCAGTCCTCCCTTCTTCTTCTTTATGAGAGTATACCGACGAGATACAACTGAACCTGAGGGTTTTAGACTTATACCCAAAAACTTAAACAGTTTGGGGTTTTTCTTTTTCATATTTACGAATCGTTTCCTCACTCGGGTATTCAAGCGTTTAGATATCTCACCCAATCTGTTCCATAATAACAACTTGGTTGCTTGAAGTTTTCCAAAGTATTTTGGATTTACAGCCATACGGGGGACAAACTTTGCATCTATATCGGGTGTGACTATTCTGTCATTGAAATCCACATATAAATTGAAAGCTTCACCTCCACTCACGATGATGTCACCCATATCCTTCATATACTCTGATATTTCACCGACAGTCTCTAGGATGATATCCCTGAGTGAGTCTGTTATGAGAAGATACACGACTTTTTCAAAATCTTTTTTAGAGTGGGTACTGTGAACCCGACTCCTAAATTTACCGAGGTCCCTCTGCAAATTCCTATCATAATACTTCTTCAGTTTGGCATCCCTGAAAAGTAAATTTTCATTTAAGAATTTTTCAATGGTAGATTTCGAATAGATTTGATCGTCCATTATTATATCGTGATATAATAATATGGTCTGTAGAGTGATCGACGAATGTAGGTGCTATGCATACAAAGGTGAAACCAATCAGTTCTGCGGTACCAGACGGGGACCTGATGTTGTTCACTGCCCCAAAGACTGCTGTTTTGGTGGATGCCCTGACGATGGTTCTCGTCAACCATTCAGGTTCATAGACCGTCCAACCCAGCGCAATGTTCTCGAGAACCTTAAACCCGTCGAAGTATCAATGTCAATTCTATTATGTATTGTGGTACTTATTGGTCTCTTTCATCTAGACTTAAAGATTACGTCCGTAAGAAAGATATAATGTCTCTTGAAACTATCCAGACCGAAATTGCCGCCCTCCGCAACGATGTAAAGAATCTCACTAAGCTTGTACGCAAGGTCAAGAACACTCAGGAGGATCCTGACGGTGAGAAGGCCAAGAAGCGTGCCGAGAACAACGGATTCAACCGAAAGCAGGAAATCACACCTAAGTTGCGTGAGTTTCTTGCCCTCCCCGACGGAGAGCTCATCTCCCGCTCGGAGGTTACCAAGTTCGTTAACAAGTACATCACTGAGAAGGGTCTTAAGCACCCCGAGAACGGCCGCCAGATTATTCTCGACGATAAGCTTCGGGACCTTCTTGCTCCTCCCGCCGACGTTGTTGTTACTTACCTTAACCTCCAGAAGTACCTTTCTCCTCACTACGTTAAGAAGGCTTAAAAAATAAAAACATAAACATAATAAAACATGGTTGTCTTTGTTGATAAGACGCGAATTGAAGAACTTGTTGGTACAAAGATCAAAAATCTTGATTTGTACCAAAAGGCATTTACACATAAATCTGCCATCAAAGAATATGAGCAGTTTACAGAATCTTTTGAAACACTTGAATTTATTGGTGACTCCGTACTAGGGTTTGTTATCACTAAGTTTTTATTTGATCGTTACGAAAGTCGTCAAGAAGGTTTTCTCACTAAAGCTCGTACAAAGCTGGTTCGTGGAGAAACTCTAGCTAAGATTGCTAATACACTCAATTTAAATGAACTTGTGATTATGGATGAAAAGGGTATGCGCAACCAATGGAATAACAATCCAAAAATTCTTGAGGATGTTTTTGAAGCCCTCATTGGTGCTATTTACATGGATATTGGTCTCATCCATGCTAAGGAGTTCATTCTTAGGATTTATCAAGACCCTGAGATTGTTGATATGAATTCTATCATGGTTGATGATAACTATAAGGATCATCTCATGCGTCATTGTCAGGTAAATAACTGGCCACTCCCGGAATACCGTGTATGCGCTCATCACGAAGGTTTATTCTACATTGACATCTACATCGACAATATGTTTCGTGCGAGAGGTGCTGCAAAAAGTAAAAAACAAGCTGAACAAAATGCAGCACAAATGTATTTTCAAGTCCTAGATGAGGTTAAAAAATACAATTATAATTAAGTTAACATGCACCCGAATGTTAAAGCAGCGTTAGAGCGTGAGTATGCAGCCCAAAAGTCGGAAGAATGGCTTGCTCTTCGCGGTAAAATGTTAACCGCTTCAGATGCCGCTACAGCCATTGGTGTTAATAAATATGAAACACCTGAAGGACTTCTACTCAAAAAATGTGGTCTCGGTGAAAAGTTTACCGGAAATGCAGCTACACGACATGGTGAGAAGTATGAGGATGAAGCACGTATTCTATATGAAGAGAGGCATGGGGAGGTTGTCCATGAACTTGGTCTTTGCCCCCATCCAGTTGAAGATTGGTTAGGTGGAAGTCCTGATGGTGTCACCGAATCTGGTAAACTCGTGGAGATTAAATGCCCTCCACAAAGAGCGATCATACCCGGAGAAGTACCTATTCATTACATGCCACAGCTTCAACTCTGTATGGAGATTTTAGACCTAGAATCAGCAGATTTTATCCAATATAAACCCGCGGAAACTAATTGGCCTAAACCCGAAGAATTTGATGTCGTGAACGTCCCCCGTGATCGTGAATGGTGGAAGACTTATCTCCCAGTCATGAGGGAATTTTGGGATAAAGTTCTCTATTTTAGAGAACACATAGATGAACTTCCAAAACCTAAGTTGAAGAAGACTCGAAAGAAAAAAGAACCCGAACCAGTTGTCTGTGAAATTGAGGCACTCCCTGAGGAGGACTTCTACGATGACGACTGAAGATCAATACAAACTCGCAACAGACTCCCTAAACGGGCGTCTATTCGTACCCTACCAAAGAGAAGGTGTACAATGGATGCTTGGAATGGAAAACCAAAGTGATGGACCCAAGGGAGGCTTTTTATGTGACGAAATGGGGTTGGGAAAGACCGTACAATTGATTTCTACAATACTTGGAAATCCACAAAGTCGTACACTCATCATCGTTCCCAAATCTATTATCACTCAATGGCATGAGGAAATTCAGAAATTTGCACCCAATCTTACCGTAAACATTTACGATGGAAATGAGCGTAAGGTGTGCAGTGATGCACATATCACTATTGCACCTTACACACTTCTCACTATCAAAGGTGCTGAGGTTGGTGCGCCCACTCCACTTCATTATACGAGTTGGGATCGCGTTATTTTGGATGAAGGCCACGAGATTCGAAACAAGTCTTCGAAATTGTTCAAAAGTGTGTGCCGTTTGAGGGCAGATATTAAATGGATTGTGACTGGTACACCAGTATTTAATTCAATGGAGGATTTTGTCTCTCTTTGTACTTTTTTGGGAATTCCCAAGAATTTTGTTCAAGGAAGGACTAAAGAGATCAAAGATATCTATATCCTTCGTCGAACCAAGGATGATCTCGCTAAGATTAACGAACGTCTTCGGCTCCCACCTTGTACGTTTGAAAATGTGGAACTTGATATGTTCAAAGAAGAGAAGGCTCTCTACGAATTTGTCTTTTTGGAAGCTCAGGATATTATCAAAGATGCATTCAAAAATACCCAAAGTCTTAACTCAAAAAATATGGTCATTTTGGAGTGTCTTTTGAGGGCCAGGCAGTGTATGATTTGGCCACAGATGTATCTAAATGGGGTCGGTGTGAAGAATGGAACCAAACCAACAAAGTGGGAAGGTCGATCTAACAAGATGGAAACTTTATTCAGGATGATTCAAGAACACCCTAAGGAGAAGAGTCTCATCTTTTGTCAGTTCAGGGGTGAAATGAACTATATTCAGTCTCAATTGGACTGTCCAGTTTTCAGGATTGATGGGTCAGTTCCCAAAGAAGAACGAGTCAGGCAAATAAATGCGTTTAAAAGTGCAGCCCCAGGAGCCGTTTTCATCATTCAGATCAAGAGTGGGGGGCAGGGGTTAAATTTGCAGGAGGCGACTCGAGTATACATAACAGCCCCAGCATGGAACCCTGCAACTGAATTACAAGCGATTGGTAGAAGTCATCGAACCGGTCAAACTCAAGCTGTTTACGTTAAAAAATTGGTCTACAAGGAGTGTCCACGGTTTGTGAGTGTGGAAGAAGAAATGATGGCACTCCAAGGTCATAAATCCATTGTGTGCTCAGAAGTTCTCAATGACGACCGTGTAAAAACGCAAATCCCTGTGAACAGGACAACAGCTAAAATATCTATTTTGGATATCAAGAATATTTTCCGTGCTTAATATAAATGACTGTTGGTTCCCGCGCCGAAGTTTACCATGGTAACGCTAATGCAACCTCTGGTGGTCTCACCAAGAAGGATCTTATGATGAAGGATGGACGTATTATCTCCAAGGCGGCGAGTAAGGCTGCTAAGAAGTCTCTCAAGCAGAACCCCAAGTTCATGGCTTTCATTGACCTCGCGAAGGAGAAGGCTGAGAAGAAGGACTCTTTCTGCCTCGTCCCCAAGAAGGGTAGCAAGACCTACAAAAAAATAATCAAAGCTAGTAAGTAAGAGATGACACTCACTCAGTGGTCAGAATCCGTAAGAATGGCTAAAATCAAGCTTGGTCTAGACCCACAGAAATTTACCAGGGTTCAGGGTAAATTGCTCAAGGAGGCTCAGGCTATATATAGTATATTAATGATAAGTAAATCTAAATCTAAATAACGAATTGAAATCCCTTCAAGTTCTGTGGCTCGTAAACAATCAGCTGATGAAGCTTCCATGTACACCCAAACTTTCTGTTCAAGAAATACACACTATTGAGTTCAACAATAGCATGTCCCGAATTTCTTGCATAGAGACCATTAGTCGCATTATCCCTTAGTGGGTTTTTATCCGCATCAAATACATTTGGTTTGATTTGATCATCCATAGTCGTATCAACCTTAACACGAAACTTTGGTTCGCGATCAGGTGCCTCCTTTACATTGGAGTTGAACATTGGTAACAATTGCTCCTTTGTCATAGGAGCTCCGAAAATTGCTTCACTTTGTTCGACAACCGAATCGATGATTTGATCCTCAAGTTTACGCACAGAGTCGTAAAATTTCTTCATGTAGCTATCTTCCTCGTCATAACCCTTGATTGCAAAGTCAATATTGTACTTAGTTTGACCAACCTCAGGTGTAAACCCTGATACACCAAATGGCATATACATCCGAGGAAATTGGACACGTAGGGGTGTACCCTGCTTTGTACTTATGACAATTTTCCGATTATTAAATGCGTTAATTTGTAAGTTGTCGATGGCCTTGTCCATATTTCTAATTCATATTTAGGTTCAAAACTTTAAGCCGAACAGGCCACACAATCTGGCTCTAAACTGAACTGGATTGGTCGAGCCTTTGCCTTAGATCTCAGGTAGTACATACCAGTCTTGAGACCTTGTTTCCATGCATACATGTGCATCGAAGAAAGTTTAGACATTGTCGGACTTTCCATGAAGAGATTCATAGATTGTGATTGGTCAATAAAACGACCCCTGTCTGCTGCCATATCGATAATGCATTTTTGGCTAATTTCCCACACAGTTTTGTAAAGATTCTTAATATCATCAGGGATGTCTACAATGTTCTGAATAGAACCACCAGCTTTAACCATTAGGTCTTTCATTTCCTTACTCCATAGACCCACATTCTTAAGATGATCGACGAGATGCTTGTTGACAACAACAAATTCACCAGCGAGTGTACGACGAAGATAGATATTAGTGGTGTAAGGTTCGAAACATTCGTTATTACCCAAAATCTGTGCGGTGGAGGCTGTAGGCATGGGAGCGAGAAGGAGACTGTTCCTAAGACCCTTTGTTTTTACACGTTCACGCATAGCATCCCA
>UEXN01002183.1_pt1 | contig 14247 bp, 9 predicted proteins | sample 1796711 | NCBI WGS metagenome assembly UEXN01 (sample SAMEA4772470, study PRJEB27181) | metagenome | reverse complement strand
TGTTTATTTTGATACAAAGATATCAAAGATTATCTAGTAACAACCTGAATAACATCGTCATTCTCAAGCGCAAAACTAAGCTTTAAGCTTCGTCGTCCACTTACTGCACCACCAGCTGCAGCTGTAACTGCTAACGGTGTATTCGCGAAGTTTGCCAAAGGTGGAACTCTAAGACCACCTGCATCAACATTAGTATGTGAAAGTGCCATTGTAACGCTGACTTGACCTGCAGTTGCAGTTCTTACAGCATCTAGCTTTGATGTACCCAATGTAATAGCTTGAACAATTTGATCTGCAACTGCATTTTTAGTTGCATCATTACTACTAAAGGTTACACCAGAACCGACAGCAACTTTGATCTTGCCGGCATCGAGGACACCAGAGTTTGAAATCGCCTCATTAACAAAAGTTAACTCAACTTCAGATCCAACTGCTAGCAAAGTAGATCCGCCTGGAATGGCTGCCGGAAGTCCTGCAGCAAAGTTAACAGTGTTTGTGGAGTGTCCTGTCGATGTAACTCTTCGAACAACTGAGCCGGCATCTGTGTATTGAAAGATTGTTCCTGGCGTTACAGCCGCGAGAGAACCATTCATTACAACACTAGTCGCGTTGAGCGCGCCGCCGCTAGCTTGCGTAGCGTTACCGCCACCAGCTAATTGCAGGATAGCATGTTCAGTTACACTATTGATTGCAGGTATAGACAATGCGTTGTTGCTGTTGGTCAAGTTACTTAAGCCCGCACCTGCGTCAGCACCGTTAGCCTGAACTGTTATTGTCGCCGCGACAGATACACCGTCATCAACAAATTCATAATCAGCTAAGCCACTAGCTACGTCAGAAGCAGAACCGCTTAATAGCATTTGACCGTTAACAAAAACGTTCGCACTGTTAACGAGTACAGCATCAGTTATACCAGCATTAAAGTCAAAGTTCATAGAGGATCCTACGGTATTGCTTAATTGCTTTTCTTCTGCAACAGAATTTAAGACTGATACAGCAGTATTACTATTTCTAGCGCCTAAGTCAATTACTGCGAAAGAAAGAGCACCATTTCCACCTACATCAGTAAGAACTGATCCGGCATCACCAAAAGCACCGCCTGGCATAACAAAGTCTAATTCATCTGATCTTAAGACAAGTTTGTCTGAAGCCTGAGAGATTGCGACCTTGTCGTCGTTAAACTGAATCTTTTGAGTACCTGACATCAAAAGCGAATTAGCAGAACCATCGATTCTAAAGATTTCAGCAGCACCAGCATCCTTAAAGATTGCGTCACCAGCTGTTGTTGCCATGTCGATAGAGAAAGCAAGTTGTGTGTCATCCATGAACTTGATGTCGCCGCCATCAGCATTGAAAATAATGTCGCCGGCGACGTCGAGGGTAAGATCACCGGAAGATAAATCAATTTCAGTACCGTCAATGGTAATGTTGTCAATTGTAATTCCGCCGTCTGCGTCCAATGAATTTACTACCAAATCAGCTTTTGCATATCCTGTTGCACCGGTGTTGACAACAGTTGCAGCAGACAAATCTTCTTGAGAATCTTTGAACAGATGAAATTTTCCGTCGTCTGTATCTCTAAAAAGGCCTGCAGACAATTGGTCAGAGCCATCATTGTATCTACCAAAAAAGCCAATATCAAGTGCGTCACCACCAGTGTTGCCTCTTGCTAGTTCAATAATAGGATCCTCAACTGTAAGCTTTTCTACGTCTACTTGAACCGTATCACCGCTTACTGTAAGATTACCACCTACAACAAGGTTACCTGATATATCAGCAGCACCATCAATATCAATTGTAGTGGCCGTGATTTGAATTTCAGTATCAGCAATAAGGTCTAATTGACCGTCTTGTGACTGATGGATATAAGTACCACTATCACCAAACTGTAATTGCTTCGCGCCATTTAACAAAAGTCCATCATTATGAACATGAGTTAAGCTAATTTCTTTGTTTGCACCAAAGTTAATGATACCGCCGTCTTTCAACATGTCTAAGTCAATACCAACAACAGCACTTTTAGCAACACTCAAGCCACCATCAGTCTGCAAAGAACCGTCAGTTGTTGTAGTTGCCTCTGTATCATCGTCAATTGTGAGACGCCCAGCAGTAAGGTGTGCACCGCCGGCTTCAACTGTAAGACCGGTTCCAATAAAGGCCTTCTTAGCAACAGAAAGTCCACCGTCTGTTTGAAGTGAACCATCAGTTTTACTAGAAGCATCAGTAGCGTTGTTAACATTAAGAATACCTGCTGCTGAAACAGTAGCTCCAGTAGTTGAACCCATTGTTACTGCGCCGCCTACAGATGCTAGTTCAACTGCTTGACCAGCGTATAATTTCTTAGTGATAGAAACACCGCCGTCAGTGTGTAAAGAAGCACCGTCATGTGTCGCACTTGTTGCATCAGTAGCATCAAGAATTTCAATTTTTCCGGCAGCATCAATTGGCTGAGCTGCTGTAATAAGTGCATCTGCAACTGTAAGAGCTGTTGTACCGTCATCACCGGCGATGAGAGTGTTAGCACCGTTGACATATGATAGTCTTGCCTGGCCGCCGGAGTCCTTGAGAGTTGAGTCTGCAATGTTGTGAAAATTTTGACCTGTGATATTGTGAATACCTGAAGCCAAGTGGTCGAGTACAAGCTGCATGCTTGGTGCATTTAAGTTTGTGGATGCTGCGACTGTGCTATCGAGTGAACCAGTAAGCTGGGCCAGTCTAAGCTGTGATCTATGGATTGAAGCCATTATATTCTCCTTTGAATTTGTTTAGCTTGTTTATATTATTAAGACGTAACTAACTATCAACATAAATTGCAACTACTTAGTTTGCAATCATACTTTCACAACAAAAATTCAACAAAAATATAGCCCAAAACTATGTTTTAAACTGTTACCACTAAATATCAAGCCAGTTCTGAATTTTCACGTCTTAAATAAAATATTTTTTAAGTTCTTCATGTTGGCATCAAACTTAGCTGACTCAGAATTTACATAGTCGACAGCATATCTTCTAGCTAAGTCATTTGGGTCTTCAAAGACAAAAGAAAATCGACCGGTCGAGGATCGCTTTGCTTCAACTAATTTTAAGCCTTTCATCATAATGAAAGCCGCTATACCTATGTCTGATGTTTTGTAAGTTTTCATATCTTTAATTATCACACTTGAATTAATTTAGCCTTGAAAAACAACTAGTGTTATCATATCTTCCAACTCTACATCAAAAGAAAACTTAACAGTTGAATCACTTACTACTGTGTAGTCAGCATCGCCTGATATTATCTCCCCTGTAGAGCCTGACAACAAAAGTTGACCGTTAAAAAATAAATCAACATAGTTTGGGTCATGATTCCCTACACTTATGTTGGATCCTGAAATTGTAAATATAGACTCAGCCGACTGCTGAGCATCAACTTTTTGATTAATCTTAGATCTAGAAAAAGGCCTGTCTATGTTTAAAGTTACCGCCCCTGAATTACCACCACCAGACAGTCCTGTCCCGGCTGTCACGCCGGTGATATCCCCAGCAGCTGCACCCATTACTGCATCGAGCATATCGCCTATATAAACAAATGCACGTGCCTTAGCAGGCACTATGCTTGAATCAAAATCCTGAACAAAGAGGATTCCACTGTAGGTGTCAACTTGCCAGTCAATATTTGCTAGGAGTGGAATTTGTGATCCGTCTGCCTTGTAAAGTTTGATCTCGTATGGGTTGGTTGCTTCCTGAGAGAAGTTCATGGGTACTAGCTGTACCGCTCCCAAAGTTGTGTGGAGAACCTTGCTATTGTTAAAATTTCCGTTGCCGGCTTGACTTCTTGCATCGTCTGTATCAGTCTGATATGATGATTTAAGCTTAAACGCATATGCATGATGACCGCCTGTCTGGGACGATTCACCTGATTCGGCTCCGGAACCTCCGCCGGTGTCATTTGCATCATAAAAAGAATCGGTAATAGCCTCTAAATCAAACTCAACATATTCAACAGTTTTCGCGCCGGCGCCTACCCCCTGTCCTGTGTTTAGAGTTAGGCTAGGATTAGTTGGAATTGCCTCAGCAAAAATTGTCTTGGATGCAGCTTGTATACTTGTCCCAATCGTTTCACCTGCATCAGTAAAAAGATTAGAAGTGTGTGCCCTTCCAAGAAGTTTCTTTTGTGCGAAAAAAGTTGCGGTTTCATTAGATCTTCTTGCCATTAGGAAGCACTCCATCTGACATCGATCTGACTTATGTAACCAGTCCAATCTTTGTGTGTGGATATCCTTAAGACTAAAAAGTCCGGTCCGGTGCCTGTGCCCTCAACTGTCTGAAAAGTCTGAACTTCAAACTGAGTTCCATTAGAGTCAATTACACCACCGTTAACGATAGGTGATCCGTTCAGAGCACCATCGCCTTCTTGCCCTGCAGTCGATCCAGCACCGCCGGCGTAATCTTTCCCTAAATCAACAAACTCAATCTTGCCCGGGATCTTAAGGTCTACAAAAATATTTTTATTTGCGCCTAAAGTGTCAGAATTAGCGCCGGTCCTACCTACTAATTTTGCGTCACCATGAAAAGTCAATGCAAAATTCTTAAGATTGCTTGAGGTTGGATTCGAAAATCGCCTAAAATACTCTCTAACACCAGATACGCCGCTGTAATTAGCATTATCATCAGGGCCTTCAAAAGGACCGGCATTAGATGTTTCGTGTTTATTTCTAAAGTTTCCGGAATTTCCACCTTTGATTGGACTTATTAATTTACCATCATAGACCATTAAGCCCGTATAGTAACCTGGGAAATTAGAATTGTCATTTAAAGACCCAGTAGAAGACCAGATATTGCTATTGTTGCTTACAAGATTCTGAGTCGCGTAACTACCGCTCTGAATTCTAAACTGTTCGCCGGCAAAATACTCATTTGTTTGATTTGAGTTGTCACTTGAAGAAAAGATTAAAAAGTTCGTAGCCGAAGCTGTGCTGGTAGATTTACCGGAGGAATTTTTTAAAGGGTGTTTAAAGTTAAAATTTAGACTGGCCGATTTATTAGAGTCACCCCCTGAAACAAAAGATCCACTAAGTGATTTTGTATGTGAAATAGCGCAAGATGCAGTCACGTGAAGAAGTTGTTTTTCTGTATCTGCACTGTTTACAAGACTAGCTAGCGTCACAGAATTACCTGATGATCCTTTTGACGTGTTACTCACGCCAGATCCATTTTGAAGTATATCTGTTGCTGTGTTGCCTGTTATGCCAGTGTGATTCTGTATCCTAATAGCATTTGACTCACCAGAGTATACATTGGTATAGATCTTGTCAACTGTTACGCCAAAACTGCCTGTCGGTGATATAAAATACTTAACGCCACTTTGATGGAAAAAATCATTATCTCCAAACTTTTTAGCTTCCAAGTTAGTAAAGGCAATATCATCAGACGATCCTGAGATGTCATTGACCCACTCAATATAGTTTGTATTTCTGGGTGTGCCGGCAACTGTGTGGACAATGCGCGCATAGTTAAAACCCTGTCTTTGATCACTTGGGTGAATTGAATATTTTGATATTCTAAATATTTCTGAATATCGAGGTACCCCATTAGTACTAAATTTACCAGGCTCCCAATTTGAAAGATTGGTAAAGCCTGAACCGTTTACATTAACTGACGACCCATTGACTGTTGATACCCCTGGGATTCCGTTACCTACAAGATCAAAAGAGCCTGTGATCTCAACTGAGTGTTTAGTTTGTCCATTCACCTCTAAAGAAAGTGTCCCTAGATTGGCATCAGAAAATGAGTTATCTTTGTAACTATTTCCTGCAGCTGTCACATTATCATTCAAGTGACCGGTCAGTGCTGAATTGCCTGGGAATACGCCTCTTCGATTTCCTGAAGCAGAATATTCCTGATTGATATTAACGTCAGAACCTCCTGCTGTGGTATCTACAGCTGGATACTCGACTATAGTCTTTGAATCGTCAAAGCTTAACTTAGCATCAACTCCGGTATTGTCACTGCCTATATTACTAAGATCAGGGACAGCATTTACAGTTCCTGTCCCAGCACCTATATTGACAGTTATGTCTGAAATATTGCCTGTCCATGTTTCTTTTGCAACAATTTTCAATACTAGATAACTGTTATTTGTTATACCGACAGTTCCAATGTTTAAGTAGTTTGTATTGGATCCGGCTGCAAGATTTGATGTGAAGTCAAGAAACTCATTATCAATGTATAGGCCGGCATTATCTGATGTATCACCTAATACAAATTGAGAACTTACATCCATCCAGCCAGTGGCCTCTGGAATCTTGATAAAAGCATTAATCTTTGTATTGTCAAGTGCTTGATTGGCACCAACAATTGTGCCAGAGCCGTTCATATCTAGAGAAAGATCGTAATGTGTTTCCCCGTCTAGGTTCCTGAAATATCGATAGAATGTCCTTAAGTTGTTTGAGTTGCTCTGACCTGAATAATCCGGATTACCTGCAGGTCCATTTGCAAAAGAACTAAAGTCGCCGCCATTTAGGGTTTGTGTAGGGCTTTTAAGAAAACTATCGTAGACCTGCAGACCATTTGAATGTCCTCCATTGGATGCAGTTATGAATACTTCAGAATCCCAGCTATTTGAATTATTTGTAACACTAGCTTGCGTATCGTAACTGCTACTCTGAATTCTATAATTTTCATCAACAAAATTTTCCACAGTATTTGTTGAAGTTGCTGATCTATTGTAGATTAACAACCCAGAAGCGGTGGAGGTACCTCCGTTAGATAGATTCTTGTTTGTATTTGGGTGAATTACACTGACGTTGGCTGAGACTGTACCGTTTAAGTGTGTTGTTGGAGCTATTGAGTCTGATGATGTCAGATGGAGAATTTTATCTTGTGTATCGCCGGTGCCGAAAGAAAAGTCTGCTTTTGTTCTATTTGCTAGTGAAAACCCAATGTCTCCAGGCGAAGTGGTAAAATTGATTGTATCAGTATTTCTATAAATATATTTGTAAGCATTATTAACGCGGGTTTTATATGTTATTGTCCCACTTCTAAAATACTCTACACCTGATAAGTGAATAGAACCGGATCCTGTAAATACAATACTATTTCCTGCAGCAGTAATATTATCACTGCTTGTGTCGTTTACCCACTCAATATAGTTGGTATTTGTTGTAGTACCACCGATTGTGTGTTTAACCCTTGCATAGTTCCAGCCTAGTCTTTGGTCAGCTGGCTTAACAACATACTCGCCTGTTCTGTGTTTAAATGTTGAAAATGGATTTCCGTTAGAAAATGTTCCTGTAGTTGCAGAAGAAAGATTAAGAAAACCGGATCCGCTTGAACCGGTTCTGAAGTCGTCTGTACCATGCCCGGATCTTCCTGTTCCAACTGCAGGATCTGTTAGTGAAGCAGAAGCAATATTAGAACCATTCACCTCTAGGAAAATTGTACCTTGATCTGCATTGCCAAATGAGTTGGCGGGAAAATTTTGAAAACCGCCTCCTTGACTATTGTAGACTACATCCTCATTTAGGTTTCCATTAACGTCCCTTAACGTAGTAAATATTCCGAGTCTCTTGTTGCCTGCAGTGTTTCCTAAGTTTGTTCTGGTATATTCTGCACCGGCATCTACAGCCGATCCTATCCCTGCTGAACTGGCAACAGAAAAATAAGCAGGTGTTGCAGATGATTGATCGTTTGATGTACCGAAAGCTAAGCGTGCATCGAAACCCTCATCATCTGTATTAATATCATCTAGAGGGTCAGCAGGTGATGGCGCTAGTGCCTTTAAAATCTCGTTAAATCGATCTATAGCTGTGCCTATCTCTGTCGAATTGGCAAAATCTGTAAAAAGACCGTCTGTGTAGTCACCGTCTTCAGCATCACCTATTGTACTTCCGCCGGACCCGGCTGCAGCGTTTATAGTAAAGCTGCCAGAGTTATCTGGGCTTATTGTAACGTTCGTTCCAGCAACAAGGCTTCCGGTGGAAAATCCGCCAAAACCATCTGAAACTTGCAATGTACCTAAAGAACCTGACGATTCAACTACGCGAATAGCAGACATCTAAAACTCAACAAACTTAACTAAACTAAACAAAATCATCTAGCATATACACTAGAAATAAAACATGTATAGTATAATTATGGAAAAAACAAAGTAAAAACTATTTTATTTCTTGGAGTAAGCCGTTTATATCCAAGCCTGCGCAGTCTATTTTTCTTCTAGTAATATGATAATGACTAACAAAACCTTTGAAGGTGCCTCTTGCACACTTAGCATCAACTTTTTTAAGCGTTTCGTTGTTATCGTTTACCGGACATACAAGAGGTATCCCTACCCCTTCATGAATTGACGCCCAAAGTGCTTTTAAAGCTTCTATCTGTACTGGATAGAAATCAGTAAATGTTTTCATTTTTTTACCATGACACTCCGCATCTTCGACTAGAGGTCTTTTTCCAAACCCATTTCTTTCATACCAACCTTGATATTTTGTGTAGTACGCATTTGATATTTCTACGCCAATAGAGGTTGCATTAACTTTTCCGCCGGCATGAAAACACATGTGATTAATATCACAAAGTTGATATATTGTACCGTCATTGTCTATTAGGAAATGAACAGATAAACCTCTGTTGTTGAGTACACTTGCACATGACTTTGCGCTAAGGCAAACGTCCCAATGGTTGACAAAGCTATTGATTTTTCTTTTTTCAAAATAAGACCGATAGTTTTTAGACTTAATAGTTAACCCTTGTGGATCTGACCACAAAACAACCTTGTCCCAGTTAATTGGAATAAAATTACCTCTATAGACTAGGTGTGCATCTTCTACTTCAGGGGTTACTTTAGCTTCGTATATGCCAATTTCACTCTCTCTTTGTGTGTATATTCTTCTATGTGTGCTTGGGCCGCACATGCCATCTGCTGTCAAGCTATTATCTTTTTGCCACTTTCTAATTGCCTTGACTAGACTTTCATTATTTTCTTCACAACCGAACCACTCAGGCGTCCAGCCTAGTTTTTCAGATGATGCTTGATTATAAAATACTTTATCCATTTTTATTCCTTATACCTTTGCCCTAAAAAGTAAAGATATTTTTCATATTCATTTGACATAGTTGATAAAGCATCTTCCATTCCTAAAGTTAAATATCCTGATTTCTGGAATACTGTGTGTAAGGAAGAAAGAGAATTAATTAAATTGCTGATACAAACTATAGCATCTGATACTATTTCTTTAGAGCTTTTGTTGATTGGGGAGGTAAAATGTTTATTAAGGATATTAGCTGTTGCTGAAGATATTATAAGTGGGCATGCTACCTCTTCAGTTCCTGAAAGACCTATAGACTTTTCTATTAAGATGTCATAATGATCTTCTATCTGAACATACATTGTCCCATAAAGATCGTTATGGTCTGAAAGAAAGCCTGGGCCTTTAGTAACGTGATGTGCTGAATGAAGCCACATTTTTGCTGCCTTAAGACTAGCAATGTATCCCTGCATATATTCAACAAGATTATAATCCATAATTGCCTCCGCAATACTAACTATTATGAATAAAATAAAAAGGCACCAATTTGGTGCCTTTCTAAAAAAATGATACAATCAATATTAAGAAAACTTAAAATCAACGTTAACATTAACATCTAATTTTGGGATTCTTAGATGATTTGCTAATTTTAGTTTTTTTGCATCTTTTGACTCTAGATACCAGTCTGCCCTACCTCGATTATGAACTTCTTCTAAAAAGAATTCATCACTATGACCGCAATTTCTTGCCATCATTGTATAGATTTTCTTGTTAAGTCTTTCTGTTTCTGCTGCGGATGCTTTTATTTCTTCTACTTTACCCCACTGGGCTGAGGAAACATCATGTATCATTAGCGTTGCGTCCGGATCCATATAGCGCATGCCTTCATCGCCAAAAGTAAACAAAACTGCACCACAACTCATTGCTTTACCTTCTATTATAGTAGCAACAGGTAACTCTGAAGCTTTTATTGCAGCAATCATACTCATAAGAGAATACACTTGGCCGCCATAACTGTCAATAATAATAGGAATAACTTTTTGACCGGTGTTATGGGCTAAAGATATTTGAGATGCAAATTCCTTAGCACTTTCTTCATCAAACTTATTCACTCTAATAATGACCGGGTTGTGCCTTAATTCTATCTCTTTGATTTGATTGTCAATGTTTAATTTCCAAAGCATATATTTTTTCCTTTGTTGTTATTTAAGTATATTATATAATAAAAAAGGCATGTTTACACCTTTGTGTATTTTGTTCATTACTTGACGTCACTATTGTGCCTATCCACACTTTGAATGACCACAAGATTTACAACTTGCGCAACCTTCCTGATAGACTATGCTGTCCTCAGCGCCACAATTTTCACAAACTTTCTCTGAAGATGGTGTGCCGTCTGATATATATGTTTTTAAACATCTCGCGATAACCTTAGAGAAACTAAATAAGTCTGCCTCTTTGTCTTTTTGCATTTGTTCGACCAGAAACTGTACCGGAACACCGTGCCTTAAAGATGTTGATATTACACGTGTATATCCGGCATGGTTAGGGTTGTCAAATACGCTTACGACGTCCTTGACAGTTAATTCATCATCATCGAAGCCAACTGTTAGGTCGTACTTGCTATTCTTTGTCTTAAAAGATCTTTTAAGAAGTTTTCCTTTTTTATGCTTTTTTGGCAATTCTATTTGTTGTGCTTCGCCGCCAATTACTTCATACGGCATGCCATTAAATAAGCCAACAAGTACAACCCATTTTTGACCCTTTACAGACGTATGCATAATATCACATTCTAAATCCTCAGGTCTTTTTGGCGCGTGTCTTGAAACAATTTCTGTTTTTGTTGTATTGGATTTTTCTTCAGTGGCAATAAGTACTCCGCTTCTTGAGCCTTCACGATAAACTGTAACTCCTTTGCAGCCTAATTCCCAGCCTAACATGTATATATCTTTTACTGTCTCTACATCGATATCGGCTGGTAAATTTGTTGTGTTTGATATTGCATGACATATCCATTTTTGTGCTGCAGCTTGGAGTCTAACCTTTGCTCGCCAGTTTATCTCGTTAGCAGTGGCTCCGAAGTAAGGAGAATCGCTTACTGCGGTATCTAGATTGTCTTTTCCCCAAAAACCTGAGTATTCCATATACTCCTTAAACTTATGATGATAGACGTTAAATTCTGTCCACTTATCGCCAACATCATCAACGAACATTACTTCTTCATCTCCTTGGACCTTTTTCCTTCTTGTGTAAAAAAGCATAAAAGCAGGTTCAATTCCAGAGGTAGTTTGTGTTAAGCATGAAACCGAGCCGGCCGGTGCTGTTGTGGTATTTGCAATATTTCTTCTTCCACAATTATAATATTTTTCTTGCATCTCGGGTGTCAATTCGTTAATAATTCTACTTAGAAAAGGATGATCATCTTCTAGATGTTTATTCCAGACTGGAAACGATCCTCTTTCTTCTGCAAGATTAATTGATTCCTCGTATGATGCCAAAGCCAGCCATTTGTATATTTTTTCTGTGGTGTCAATACTATCCTCAGATCCGTAAACTTGACCTAGCATGGCGATAGCATCGCCTAGACCGGTAATACCCAGACCTGTTCTTCTACCGTTTAATGCTGCCTGCCTTACATTGTGCCACAAAGATCTTTCATAATACTTGACTTCGTCTGTCTCAGGATCCCGGTCAATTTTTTCTAGTATTTTGTCTATTTGCTCAATCTCCAAGTCAATCATATCATCCATAAGTCTTTGTGCTTTTTTTGCAACATTTCTAAACTTTCCGTAGTCAAACTTTGCTTCGCTAGACCACGGGTTTTGAACAAAGGATGTTAGATTAACAAGCATAAGTCTACAGCTGTCATAAGGCGACAAGATGATCTCACCACAAGGATTTGTTGATACTGATCCAAAGCCATGTAAGTCATAGATATCAGAAGGCGTCATTTTTGTTGCTGTATCCCAGAAAAGTACGCCAGGTTCAGCTGAAGCATGGGCACCTTCGATTAGTGCGTTCCAGACTTCCATTGCATAGACGTCTGAATTGATAACTTCAGGTTCAGCAGCGTCTACTGGCCATCTTTGTTGGTATCTTTGTCCAAGCTTTACTGCTTCCATAAATTCATCTGTTACTCGAACAGATATGTTTGCGCCGGTGACCCTTGTTAAGTCACGCTTAATTTTAATAAAATCCATTATCTGTGGGTGGTGAACTGATATTGTGAGCATCAGTGCGCCTCGCCTGCCACCTTGTGCGACTTCTCGGCATGAATTAGAAAACCTGTCTAAGAAAACCTCAATGCCATCTGTTGTTTTTGCAGCATTTGAAGTATACATCCCTTTGGGTCTTATCGTGGATATATCAAAACCTACCCCTCCGCGGCGTTTCATAATCTGAACCTGCTCTTGGTCAGTTTTTAATATTCCAGCATATGAATCTGCAGGTGCTTCAATAACAAAACAATTAGATAGGGATTGAATTTTTGATTTGTTTCCGATACCACTCATTGGTGATCCTTGAGGTATCACATATTTAAAATCTTTGAATAACGAAAATATTTCTTGATAGCTCATGGAGTTTTCGTATTTGTTCTCAATTCTTGCAAACTCTTTTGCTAGACGCTCATGCATGTCCTTAGGCGTTTTTTCTGTATAGTTGCCATTTTTATCTTGCAGTGCATATTTGTTTGCAAATACACTAGCTGCTAGCTCGTCACCTTTAAAATAGGCAAGCGACCCATCAAATACTTCTTGATATTTATACATTAATTCTCCGTTTACTTGTTTCCTGTTATTTCTTTCCACTTAGATTTTAACATGTCTTTTGTTCCTGTGTTACGACTTTCTAAAATTTGTATTGTAGATAGCTCTGATGGATCATCAATGACAGTTATTTTTGATTTTGAACAATCTATCCTTACAGGAAAAAGAATACCGTCCTTTCCGGCTCTATTTTTTGCAACAAAAAGTCGGCCGGCGCCGGTTGATTTTTCTAGCTGTTTTCTTGATAGCGAGACAACAACATCTGCTACCATCGCTTTGCCATAAGCTTCTGACATACTATCCAGACCAACAACTTCTTTTTCTGCTGCCTCTCTGTTTGCCTGTGAAGCTGTCCAGACCGGTATTTTCATTTCCATCGCTAAATTTCTAAGCTCTTCATAGATAAGTTTGAGTTCATGACGTAAAGAGTCGTAGCTTCTTGTAGATCTCATGATATCCGCGTAATCAATGACAATCAAGCTAGGTATAAAATCTTTCATTGCTAATTTTTCCAAATGATTTCTTATTGTCAACACGCTTGCTGATCCAGTCGGATACTCTTTAATTATTAAGCGACCGTAATTACCTTCTTCGTATTTTTGCAATACCTCTTCTTTTCTATCCTGTACTTCGGAAGAAGGTATATCGCATAAGTGACTATCGTATCTTACGCCTACTGCAGTCTCGGTTAATTCGAAAGTATAGTGAACAACATTTTTTCCTACCTTCAGAGCATTGGCTCCAACGCTTACTAAAAAATGTGACTTTCCAACGCCGGTTGGCGCAGTAATAACACCAATTTCACCTCGGGCTAATCCACCGTTCAATACATCTTTCTTGTCTAATTGTGTTATGCCTGTTGGGCACGTCACTCTTGCTATTTTTGCAAATCTTGCTTCATAATCTTCAAAAAATACATGACCGGTAGTTGATTGTGCACCTTTTGCTAGTGCATCTTTCATAATATTTAAAACCGATTCATAGTTTTCATTACCTATTGCAATGACAGAATCTTCAAGTGCTTTTTTAAGTACTTGCTTTTTGCAAAAATCTAAACTTTTTTCCTTAACATACTTTAGATCTCCTAAATTTGGAGACGTTTTAATTCTAGAAAGGTACTCAATAACCTGCTCTCGGAGAATTACGTCATTACCTTCTGTCAACTCTTCCCTAATTATCGAAACTAAAAGCTGAAGAGTTGGGAAGTTTTTATACTTTTGGTGAAAACTAAAAAATCTTGAAGCAAGATACTGAAGATATTTTATCTCAAAGTATTCTGCAGTCATGACTTCCATTATTTGTGAAGCCCACACATGGTCAGTTAGCAATGATTGAAATACTCTTTCCTGAAAGTCTTTGCCATATTTAGAAAAATAGTTGTTACCTGTATTACTTTCTGGTGCATAAACGTTCATTCTTTACTTTCCTGGTTTTAAATTTTTAAATAATATTTTTGCTTTTAAAAGGTCAGCGTTAAC
>UEXN01002173.1_pt1 | contig 14291 bp, 21 predicted proteins | sample 1796711 | NCBI WGS metagenome assembly UEXN01 (sample SAMEA4772470, study PRJEB27181) | metagenome | reverse complement strand
TGGCAAGGTCCACAATACCACGAAACCATACGTTCCTAGCGCCAAAGGTGCATGGCTCCAAGTTAGCCGTTACTCCTAACCGCTGCTCACATATCTTTACGCCTTCACGTTGGTTCAGTTTGTCCAAAGCGTCTTTAATATACATAAACCTCTCGGGGAGCGGCTCGCCCTTACCGATGTAGTCTTCGCAGGCTTTATGGAATTGGTTGCCGTAGATCATAGCGTCCGTCTGTATGAACGGATACTGCTTCAGCACCTTCTCATGGTAGAACTGCTTGGGGCATTGCTCGAATGCTTTGATCCGACTGAACGACCACGGCGCTGCTTTACTCATTCACATTCCCCATACGATTTACCTGTACCGCTCTCGCAGTCTATAGGTAGGCCTGCGGCCCAATCTGGTGTCTTGCGCATACATTCTTCTACATACGCTTGCGCTTCGGGAACTTCTTCATCCTTCACACAGCAAACAATCGAGTCATGTACGGTAAGGACAACTTTATATCTTTCGGATATACTTAGCAACTGCTCGCCAATGATACAACGAGCTATGGCTTGGCACACGTTCTCCACCATCTTACCGCCGTAAATTCTGTTTCGGCCCCGCCGTACTTTGTATCTGTATTCATGTGACCCTTCTTCGGTCATTTCATACTTCAAGTCCTCGTAGTGTATGCAAAGACCCGATGGCAACTGGATGGCGTTCTCTTTTGGTAGAACTTTTAGAACGCCCCTACGACCAAATCGAACTGGACCGTTGTGTGTCATCTGTTCCAGAGTAAACTGCGCGTCCTTCCACAGCCTATCTATGCTGTGGTTGATACTGCGGTAGATACTTATGATCCGCTTAGCCTCTCCGACGGGTATCTCAAAGCCAAAGTTTTTTAACTGAGCTTGGAACTTTACGCCCCCCATGCCGTACCCTGCACCAAGAATAGTAGTCTTACCTACAAAGCGTTGATCTTTCGTAACGCTCTCTTCTTCGCAGCCGTATATACGAGCGGCCATTTTTATGTACACATCTTCGCCGTTAGCGAACTGGCTAACTAAATCATTTTGCCCTGCAAGCCACGCCAGAACTCTAGCTTCGATCTGTGCGCTGTCTGCATCTATGAGTGTATGGCCTTCGGGCGCTATAATACTGCTCTTGAGTTTCTTCGCGTTCAGCCCTCGACTCGGAAGATTTTGCAGATTGATCTTGTCCTGTCCACCCCACCGACCTGTATGCGCTGCGTAATATCTAATCGGAACCGGAAGAAGTCCACGTTTACCAATGGATATGAACCTCTCGGTACGTGTTTCTTCTAAGGTGCTTTTAGTACCCAAACGTGCAGAGACTAACGACTGCACTTTATCGTCGTCATGTTCTAGCAACGCTTTGAACGCCTCGTCCGACTTAGCGAATGCAAAAGTTTCTTTGCCTGTCGTTGGGCTGATCTTCTTCGGCGGCTCAACGCCAAGACTTGTAAGCAACTCAGCGAACCTGTTGTTCGACATCAAATCTTTTTTGTCGGTTATGTTCGCATCGCGTAGCAGCTTGTCCTTGCGTTCACGCACTTCTTCCAGATGTTGCTCCAACAAGAACAAATCTAGGTCAAGCGTAGGCTCAATAAACATCCGCAACGTGCGATCTATTAGCTGTAACTCTTGTTGTGGGAACTGGTTTCCAACTATTCCGCTGAACATCAGCTTAAAAATCTCGTATGTCAGGTCCACATCGTTACGAGAATACTCTGCATACTTCGCAATTTCTTCTTCGGTAAAATCAGTTAGCCGCTTGGCTAACGCACGGGTAACTTCATCACCCTTGGCCCCAACGCCGTAGCGTTCAGCCACAGCCTTTAGGCTCACACTCTTTTCCGTGCCATGTAACGCACGGGCCATGCACATTGTATCAAGCCACAGCTTTGGCTTCACGCCAAATCGCCACCCTAGTATCGCCCCGTCAAACGCGGTGTTATGACAAAGTATGGCGCAGGACGAGAAGTCTACGTGTGATAAGAAACGTGTAGTGAGTTCCTCACCTTGTAGCCAACGTGTTGGCTTATCGTTCTTTTTTACAGCTAACCCAATAATCTCAAATCTATCATCGCGGATATATTCTTCAGTCGTCATCTTCGACAGGCTGTACTCCTTGTCGTAGTACGTCTCGAAATCCAACGTCACTATATCCATCTTCGTCGTCCTCCCACGGTGCTTTGGGTAGCGTTACTTTTTTGTCGTTGAAGCGAGCGTCATAAACGCCCGCCCCAATCTTTGCTTTCTTGGACTTACTAGGCTTACGCACGTAAGGCACTGGCAATCTCTCCGCCGCAAGCCATGTACCCTGCACCATCAACCCAATTATCTTTAGACTTTGGGTTAGACTTTATTCGCGCAACCTTGAGAAGGTTCATCATAACCGCAACATCTGTCGGGGTTATTTGCGCGTCCAGATGCACAGACCAGTATTGCGCTATGGTGCTGAAGTTAGTCTCCATGTCACCATGCTCCGCAGCGCGGTCCTTCGTCACGTAGTCTTTGGCTGTGTCGAGGACGTCAGCGCGTGTCACGGTTAGATTTACTTCTTCCAACACCTCTTTCGGTGTGCCGATCTTTTTCTTTAGCAGATGTATATAAGATGGCGAGCACTTACACGCTTTAGCAATTTTTGCTACTGGCGCTTTTGGATGCTTCACAATGTATGCCCAAACTTTTTCTGCTTTCTTACCCATAGTCATTCTCCTACTGCTTTATCTTTATCGTCACGCAACACGCGCACGATTTCTTCAACTGGAGTTACATCAACCCCATAATTTTCCGCTGCACCGCGAAACCTTTCAAGCCACGCCGCCAAACTTACACCGGCTTGTCTGCGTAGCTCAGCTTGTGCAACTTCATCGGTAGGGTCAAAAGGTTCGTACCCCCCGCCCTCACGCCGCTTTGACACAGGTGAAATATACGCGGGGTATTCTGTCACCTTTATGGACACAACAGAACTTTCTAGTGTCTCCGTTTTTGCCACGATACGTAGCCCTGACGCCATCTGCCGCGCCAACTGTATACGATGCTGCCTCGCGGCTTCCGCATCGTCAATCCCATAAAACGCTTGGTACGCTTCATGCTCTGGCTCGCCTGCTAACCAATCGACGAACTCTGAAGGCACAAACATATTTGCGCCGGTAGTTTGCAGGTAATTATCTATGATACGCTGCTTAGTCTTTTTAGAAAACTTAGACATAAGTTTATTCTCCATAGTTTTTGTTTGTAAAGCAGGCCATCACAGCCTGCTTTGTTTTTGTTAGTCAGTCGGCTAACCACACCGCGCCACGCTACGCCAAACCACAACACGCCTAAACCGCCACGCCACGCTACGCCTCGCCACACCGGAACACACCTAGACCGCCATGCCGTGCCCCGCCCTATCTCGCCGGACCATAACGCACCATAACGCACCATAACCGCCTCGCCATGCCTTGATATGCCGTAACCCAACTTACCAGACCCCAACATACCTGAACCGCCTCGCCACTCCAAAACCCATCTTACCTAACCCTAACTCAACTCGACCGCCTCGCCGTACCAGAACCCAACCGACCTAACCGTAACTCAACTCGACCGCCCCGACTGACCGCAACGGACCAAACCCCGACACTCCATAACCGCCTCGCCTTACCAGTCCACGCCTTACCCGAACACACCTCGACCGCCACGTCTAACCCCGCCAAACCTCAACTCGCTGTACCTCGACCGCCATACCTTATCCGTGAATTAGGGCGGCGAACCGCCCCGCTTCGTTTAGGCTGCTCGACGCAACCGCTCTTCTTGCATAAGTCTCATAAGCTCTGCCGTTTGCTCGTCAGCGCATTCGGGGTATTCCATAGCTAACTCTTGGACTTCACGCGCTTCTTTCGTGATTTCATCCCAAGCCTCTTGGTGTTCACCCATATCTTCCGCGCTTGTTACAGAGAACGTACCGTATGACCCACGCCCTTTCTCTTGGCGAAAGTCTCCTAGCCCTACGATTAGCCCTGCGTTTGTCAACAGCGATACAATGCCGTTGGCGTTCAGCGTAGGCGTCACATATTTAATCGTTATTTCTGAACACCAGTTTGGCAGGTATGCTCTGGTACGCACATCTGGAGTTTTGTTTATATCGGCAGACCGCACGATATCCATTTTAAGGTACGGCTTACCCCAAATCTGTATTTGGCTTTCGGGTAAGAACACCAAGCGTTTTACGTTTGTGCTTTTGATCCCCGCTGTTTCTAACGCTGATGTAACCATCGAACCCTTTACACCCGCCGCAGGGAAGCACAGCAACGTGTCGCCCTTTGGTTTAGTGTACACACTTTCCCGAAACTCTTGTTCTGGATTGTGTTTAATATCTTGCTTCTCCGCAGCGGTTTTCTTTCCCGCGCCGATAAGCAAGTCACGCATAGCCTTACTGCTCATGCTGTTAAAGTACATCGGCGTTTGACCGATCATACGCAGTTTTATCACACCTTGTTTTACGGTGTGGACTGTTAAAGTTTCTGCTACCGCAGTGGTTTTCTTCGTAGGCATAGTTATTCTCCTTTAAAACGGTGGCTCTTCGCCACTCTTCTTCGGTTTCCAAACAACATCTAAGCCGTGTATGGCATAGATGAACTCTTCAAGGGTGCGACCATACAAGCCGCACCCCCGATCCGTATTACTCGTAGTCAAGTGCAAACCACTCGTCGTCGAGCGCCCACAAAACGTAAGACGCTTTTGTTTGCGTACCCTTACGTTCTATCTTTGCTTCCCATACCTCACCCGCAGTGTGCATACGCTGTAACGCAAGCTGAACTGCTGCGGTGTCAGAAGTTAGCTTACTGGCTAACTCCCCAACCCTGTGCGGATATGAGTGTTCCTCGTCACGCATAAGAGCCGTAATGCGGTCCTCTAGCGTAGCTTGCTGCACCCTCGGTGAAGGTGTTTCGTCAAACGGATCTAGCCCGTCCAATAGCGCAACCTTACCCACTACCTTGTAAGGAGTGTTAGCCTTGTGGTTGTTTTGATTAGGGGCCACCCGCGCTGTAAAGAAATCGCCTTCTTGCAGGTTATTGTTTTCGATATAATTCCTGCCGACAAAACAGCTTTCACCCTCGGTGGTGACAGCAAACCCTGCGCCCCCTGCGTTATGCGGAACACGCTCCATAATCATAACGACTTCTTTTATTTCGCCAAAAAGTTTTTTCAGTTGTTCTTGTGTGATATCCATAACGGCTATCTATTCTCCATTTGAGTTTTTTGTTATCGTGACATCTACTTTGATGCCCAGTATTATGGACTGTAATAAGTCCAGATTATCCTCGTTAATAATCAGTGCTATACCTCCTGCTGTGTCTATATCGTCCAAGTTTTTCTGTTGTAGCGGGGTCGGCTTGTTCTTCCCCGCCTTACATTCGATGCCAAAGAAGTAACCCTCCAGACATGCAACTACATCAGGCACACCACTGCGCCCGTACCCACCCGTCACAGGGTAGAAGTAATACGCACCCGCATCTTTCAGAATGCGTACTACCTTTTTCTTTACCTTCGCTTCCGGTGTCATATCTTCACTCCTGCGTCACGAAGGTTCTTCACGTAAGTATCCAACTCCTCACGAGCTGCAAAGAGTTCTTGTTTTACGCGGGACCTCGCATCATTGCGCCATTGTTCTTCTTGCAGGTTGTCTACCTGTCGCTTGAGCCAACGCAACTGTGCTTGTTGGAACATGCTTAATTCTGTGTCACCCATCTACAACTCCTTCTAAAGGGCGCGTACACTCCAAGGGAATTTTGTAACACGCGGAGAACGACAACATCTCCATCTGTTCTTTGCTTACAGGGTTAGCCTCATGGCTAACGTAGAAAACATGACGGTCTTTGCGAAAGCCTACGCCTTCAATTATGTGCCCGTAGTCATCTTCCCCCATCATCATAAGCACTGCTAGTTTCCCCTGTATCCAATCTGGCAAATCACTTACATACTTACCAAAGTTCTCTACCTCGTAACACTCTGTGCCTAAACACGTTACATCGACAGCAAACGATGAAGGTTGTATGTAAATGCGATATACCGTCTCGTCAAGGGGGGTGTCAAGATTTATAATTTTAGGATTGAGCGACATAGAACAGTCTCCCTGTGAGAGCATGAAAGCCGACATTCGGAACAAACGTACCTTGCTCAACCATCTGCAATGTGGACACCTTACGTTTAAGCTCTTCGTCTAGCTGATCCACATCGCACCCGTAATGATTGCTTGGGTCTGGCCCCCAACTCCACTCCTTACCATCCATGTTAGTGTACACGTTGGCAGACTGCGTGCCGCGTGGCGAGATGTTGATATACACGACATCAAACATACTCTCACCGGAGGACGTGTCCTCGCCACTGTAGTTAAGGAACGTTTTGACTTGTTCACCAAAGTTTGCATCAAGCCATGTATGCCCCGTGTTCACAAGGTTTTTAAGCTCTCGCTCCAAGGGCGAGCTTTTACCACGACCTAGCCCATCGGTGACATCGTTAGCCAACTGTCTAACCTTCCGCGAACTGTAGTCGTCTATGTCTCGCATCTGTCTACGCAGGTTTCTAAGCTCTCGTTCCACAGCTACGTGACACGGTATGGTGCGCAGGTGGCGGGTAGCATTAGATAGGCCTTTCTCAAAATGCTTGGCAAATGCCATGTAATGCTGCGCGTTGTAGTCGTTGTACCTACAGTTTTCGATGTTGCGACTGTGAACAATATACGTAGGATCTCCGTTGGCTTTTTCGGTGAAGTCACCATAACCCACAAAACCTAGCGCATAGATTTCGTTCTCACGATAGATCCAAACGCTGTTCCTACGCTTGTAGCTCCACTTTGCTTTTAGTACAGCGGCCACAGCATCTGCGAACCTAGCTACCTCATTATCCACGTAGCTATTGTTCTCTGTCTGTTGCATCGCTTCTGACGTTAAGTAAGGATTGTATCCCATAGTCATTCTCCATTTTTATATTATTAACGATATTGAGTTTTATTTTCGTTTGTTTTGAAACCAAGGTGCTTGTTCACCCAGTTATTGTATTTGTTTCGTACTGCTGACAGATCCTCCTTCGTCTCTACTTTTTGCACTTTGTAAGTACAGTTTTGCCACCACCCCTCACTCGTGGTTTCCGCGAACTCTACAAACAAATGTAGGCGCAGCGGATGTTCGGGGTCTGTAATGATACTCCTACAATTCTTCACGTTGTAGGCATCTCTGGGTCGTATGAACCCTGTGCCCTCTGTTTCTGAATAATAGTCATACGCCTCGTTGCGCATCTTTCGGATGTAGTCGTTATCCGTAAGCGGCAGCATGTTTGCGATTGTCATGCCCCACTCAAAGAACTCTCTCAGCGGTTCCTTGAACTTGGCTTTCAACGCTTTGTTGACACGCGGTGGTGTCGGCACATCCTCGCCTGTTTCTGGATCACGTAGCCACTTCCCGTCAGGAGTTAGCTTGAAGGCTAACGCCGTGTTGTCTTTACGATTAGTCCACTTCTTCCAATGGGGGTTCACCTCTTTTGGCACGGTTTTACCTTTGGCTAGGAAATGTCTATCGTGATCTCCGTAATTACTGGTCAGGTTTATAGCTTGCTTCCCGTTGTACACTAGGAAGTACATACCTCTCGGTACGTGGCGTGTTAGGAACTGATACCTACTGACATGGTTCCACGGCCCCGTGCCATTGCGTATCTTAACGCTTGTGGTTCCGTCACGATGCTTGCGCCACACGACAGCAGCGTAAAATTCGGTATCCGCTTTGGTAGGGGTTCTGTCGGTGCCCCACGTTTTGAACACGGGGTCGCCAAAGCAATATCCGTCAAGAAGCGCATAGCAGTAATCGCTGAGTTTAACGATGCGCTCCCACTTACGCTTACGATCCCCGATGGGTCGGATATCTTCCGCTTTGGTGTGGCATTTCGATATCAAAGGTTTGACAGCATTGTAGTGATGCTCCACCTCTGCAAAAGTTTGGAATGCTGAATATGTAAGTGCCATTAGTTATTCTCCTGTGTTGGCCGTGTTTTCGGCCTGATTATATTTGAGACGCCCTCCGATACTTCGCAGAACATCATTATGTTATTGCCGTACAAGTCGTACAACTCGTCGTACAATGGTGCTGCAATATCATTCTGCATCACCGCTTGGCAGTCGGCTTCGGTTTCAAACCACACCACTGCCTCGACTTCTTTGCCCTGCAACTCGTAGTGCAAGATCAAAGCTGTAAAAAATTCAATCATCATAATCCCTTTCGATTTCGCCAAGCCCATCGCAGTTACGACAATCACGCTCATACTCCTCTATGTAACCGTATGGATTATCGTTACTCATCATCACGTTGCGCTCAGCTATTTCTTTACCCACGCCTTTACATTCGGGGCAGCGGATGAACGGGTTATCCACAAAAATATTATTCATCTGGTTCCTTCCTCTTCAAAGGATTGACCCAGCACAGGGTCATCCCAGTTACAATTCCCACATACACCACCACTTTTGTCGATGTATTCTTCTTTGACACCCTCATGGCAGATCACGCAGTAGCACCCACTTTTCCCTTCTATGTCGCGCCAATCATCCATCACATATCCTCCGATTTGATGTGAATTGTTTTGCCGTTGGTCGGACGCGCATTCGCATTGTCCAACACGCACCACAGGGTCGGATGATGCCAGTTGCCCCAGCCTCCGAATAGATACCCATCGGTCAACAACACGATAGCTTGCGGGTCGAGCTTATGCTCTGCGATGTAGTTAGCCACACAGCTAACGTCCGTGCCGCCACCGCCTTCGGGCTGCGTGGTGTGTATCATGTTGTCCAACTCGTACTGCTCGTACACTTCAGCACGACAGATCGCTGTGTCCCAATACAAGATGCGAACCCGCTCGGGGCGTAGCATATCGCAGATGGATTTCGTCTCGGTCATAAACGCAGGCAACACTCCCGGCGCGAATGTCGAGCCTGACGTGTCGATGCCAAGTATCAACTCGCCAATGGTCTCGCTGAACGTCGATGGCAGATACACGTTTTGCGCAATGAACCTACGCTTGGGCTTGCGCCACGTCGAATTGTCGTTACCCGCACAGGTAGCCATGAAGAACTCGCGGAACGGTTCTCTCCAATCGACCTTGGGCTGCAACAACTCCTCCATGTCACGACTGCCACCGCTTCCGGTTTTGCCTGCCACGATGTTGCCCTGACGGATTGCCTCGTCGATCTCACGCTCTAGCTCGCGCTTCTCCTCCTCGGTCATCTCCTTAGCACTTTCCCAATCGTGATCGTCGAACGGCTTACCGCCGCCATCGTCGCCACCACTGCCGCCTTCACCGTCACCGCTTTCACCTTCGCCTTCGCGCTCTTTGCGCTTCTTGTAGATGTCGTCAAATATTTTAGCTGTGCCCCAACCACGATAGGTCTCGTCGAGACAGCCGCCTTCGATCCACTCCACGAACTCTCCATACTCGTCGAGTATCTTGATGTTGATTTCATAGTCCATCGCACGGTTGGCTGTGTCGGAACACTTCTTCCAGAGATGCCGCCACGTAATCAAGTGGCGATACATCTTGTGATACATCTCATGCAGAACGAGGAAGCGTAGCTGCTTGTCGTTCAGGTTACGTACAAACTCACGTCCATACCACTCGTCACGTCCATCGGTACATGCCGTGCGTGTCTTGTCACATACAACACGCTTGCCCAACATAACCAACCCGCCAATGGCAGGTTGTTTGTGCATGATTTGAACAACGGCTTTTTCGATCCGCTGCTCCTCGGTTAGCTTACCGCCTAACTGTAACATTCTTATCCTCCTTATTGATCTGCTGAAAACAGATGTGAGTTATCCGCTGCCCACTGCGTGAACTTGCGGTTCTGCATGACCATCGCCTGCTTGCTGTATCTTGGCGCACGGACACCATTGGCAAACATACCTTGCGCCTCGGCATCTAGCCGCGCCATGTAGTCCATCCAAGAGTTGAGCCAGTCTTGTTCGATAGCTGCCAGTGTCCGATAGACCACCATACAGATACCTGCCGCTGTGGTTGGAACCTTGGCGTTTTTGGGATCGGATTTGATCGACTCCAAACTAGGTAGCTGATCGGCTAACTTGAGGTGAGCCATCAGATCCATGCCGCCACGCATACCAATCGTACCAATGAGCAGCGCGGTCAGGGATTTGTCATTGAGCTTGTCGCGCATCTTCATGTAGTTTGACGCCTTGTGCAGAGACCTCGCTGTGCAGAATGATCGACGCCCCTGCGCTTTGGGGTGGTTGATGTAGACGTTATCCTCGGGGTCTTTCACATCGTCTGACGATGCCAACACCTGTGGGTTGTCCTTGACCCATGCAAGCGTGACGTGATCAGCTTTAAGGTTGATCATGTGTTCGATCCACTCTATCGCATTCGGCTTGCGCATCCGCACGAATGTCACGCGGTTGCAAGTATGCGGTAGGAACGTGTCGCCCACATTCTCGAACCCAAGGTTAGTCGTCGCAAAGACAACGCTCTCTGGGTGTAGCTCATGCATACCGATCATTCGCTCTTGGAACAAACGGTTGAGCGGGTTCTGGATAGCGCGGTTCTTGCCCGCCTCGTCGATCATAATAATGAGCGGCGTATCCTTGAGGTGCATACCAAGCTCCTCGTTAGTCGCAAAGCTAACATAGTCGTTGCCTTCCAAATCCTTGAACTTCGGCAGCATCAGGTCGCCCGCATCGGCCTTGGTCGTGCAGTCGAAATAGATCGCCTTGTGGTCAGGCAGATCCTCGGCCAACACCTTGAGGATTGATGACTTGCCGCTGCCCATCTCGCCCTCGACGATGATGGTCGTCTTGTCCTCTGGTGGCAGAGGAACTTGAACTGCAATGGCGTTAGCGATCTCTTCGATGCTCAGTGCATACATTGTGTTAGTTGACATAGTTATTCTCCAATCTGTTTATATGTCTAGTGTTGGCAGCGCAGCGATGGCTGCATCTACTTCGGCTTTTGTCTGCTTGCGCAGCGACTCGTCGTCACGCAGGGCAGCGGGTGTGACTCCAAGCATCGCATCTTCCAGACGCTCTGCCATAGCAGTCATGTGAGGTGAGTTAGCCACGTTGCTAACTTTGAGCAGCCCGATCATCTCGGTCACGTTGGACACAAGCGTATCACGGAATGTTTTGGCCCCGATCTTACGGCGCTTGGTACGCCCCGCATCGTCCACGTACTCTACGATATCGGTCTCGTAGTCGAGACGCTCCGACATGTTAGACAGCGCGTCATAGGTACGCTTCCATATGTCACCCATCGCGGTCTCGAACTGCGTGGTGTAGAACTTCTCATACTTGTTAGCCAACTGGCTAATTCCTTCGTTGGCGATGTCCAAGCGGAAGTCGCCAGAGGTAGGTAGCGGCATTTCGTCGAGCGTGAATGAGAACTTGCGTGACAACTTCTCTAGGCTTGGATAGTCGTCAGGGTTCGCAAGATCACCCAAGAACAGATGCGCATCTTCGACAGCCTGCTCGTAGTTATCCAAGAACTCTTGAACCAACTCATAGAACTTGTTCTGCATACCCGTCATTGCTTCGGTGTATTTGAAATACTGCGCGGTCGGGCATAGCTGCCAACCAGTCTTACCCCAAGGCATCGTCATGCGTGTGTGCATGTCACGCGCCGCAGATACATGCGTCTGTATTGCTTTTAGGTACTCGTTGTTACCCAATAGCTTTTTGTTGACGTTAGCCATACCGCGCTCGGCGGCGTTAGCGTCCGATACTTCGGCAGACGCTTTGCGATCCAACTTGCGGCCTGCCCAGTTTGATATGGACATACTGACCAACAACGCAGCGGATGAAATCGAAACAATGTCGTCTGCGTTGGGCGCGCTAGGTGTGGCGCTAGGTGTGGTGTTGTCCGTGGTGTTAGCTGTGCAGCTAACTTCCACTACGTTGTCCACACCATCAAACAAACTAGACTTACCTTCGCCCATATTACCAATCATATTCATAATTATTCTCCAGTGTATTTATTGAGACCTTTGAGGTCGTTGCGGTTTGTCACAAGGGTAGCCCCTTGCTTGTGCGCGATAGGTGCGATGCACCAACCTGCGCGTTCTTCACGGGCGCGGAAGTCTCCGCAGTCCATGCAGTAATTATACCCGATGTTGTAACGCTCGGGGTGTAGCGTATCCTCGCCGCATGATCGGCAGGTTAGCATCCGTGTACCGTCCATTGTAAATGCGCTTACCCTCGCCATCACTCGTCACCCCAACGCTTGCGGGCGTGAATGTCACGCTTGTTGATTGCGCGATAGGATGGCGCGGGGTCGTAGCTTGCAGGCATACGCTCGACAAGAGCGCGAGCTTTGGTTGGCATGACGCGCACCCCGAAGTTGTAGTTTTGTAAGCGCCACATGTAATCTTCGATGGCTTGCGCCTCGTCGTGTGTTAGGCCGTTGGTTTGGCCGGTGGTCAGAGTGTTAGCTGACCGGCTAACTGTTTCGGTTTTGTAAGACATGACTGATCCTCGTTGCAAAAGTGAACGTACCATAAATATAGCATATATAAGTAAACGTGTCAATACTTATCTTGTTGTGAGTAAATGTATTTTGATCAGTAATGTTCCGTTACTAGGTGAGTAACTGTGTGTAGATGTGAGTAGCGTGGTATGTGGGGTGGGTGTTAGCTGATCGGCTAACTTATTGAAAACAAAGTAATGTTCCTAATGTTCCGTAGTGAAATGGGTAATGTTCCGTTGTAAGTCTTTGTTATTAAAGCAATGTTCCAATGTTCCGCGATTTTAGGGTACTACAGGGGTATAATGATGTTGGATGGAATATGCTGCATAAGGGGAGGGAAGGGTCACATGGAAGTGTAGTAATATTTAACGGAACATTTGGAACATTAGGAACATTGCTTTAAAATCAATAGGTTAATTGTTCCATTCTTAAAAACCATTTTGGAACATTGGGAACATTACTTTGTTTTCAATGACTTATGCAAATCGCTCACCGCTCACCGCTCATAAAATAACTGGCATCGCCCAAATAGAGTTAGCCGTGCAGCTAACTGCAACTTGTGTGGGACAAGACTCCAACGTACAACATTGCGTGGCGACAGCTCGCCCTGTGTCGCTCACCGCTCACCGCTAATACACAGAACTGGTATCATAACTGGCATCGTAAATAACTGGTGTCGCGGGGCACAAAAAAAGCCCCGACCGTTTCCGGTCGAGGCGTGGGATTACATATCAAGCGCATCTACAACATCGGTTGGATCATCATCACACCCATGTATTTCAAGGCGTATGCTTTCGTGATCTATACGCATTGCGTTTTCTACTTGTGCAAGAGCGAGCTGTAAATCGTGCTTTGCGGCGTATAAATTTTTCATCTGGCCGTGTATGGTTGATTTAGCGGCTTCAACGTCTAACAACATATCGGCCAATGTTTCGTTTTTATAATAAGGGATTTTCATATCATTTTCTTTCTTGTGAGTGTTAGTGGTGCCAGCCATTGGCTGGCACCGTTGATGGTTACTTGAGTTTCGCCATCATTTCATTGAACGCTTCGACATATTCAGCCGGTATCGAATTGTCAGGCTTTGCCTTGCTGCACTGCTTTGCAGCCTTAGTGAGGGCATCAAGGAACCTGTCGCAATCAGTACGCTCGACATCATCACTAGCGCCATCGCTTGGCTTGTCAGCAGCCTTTTTAAGATCACTCTTAATCAAACCGATAAGCTTGCCTACCTGTTGCTGGATATACTTTTTATCCCGCGTTTGGCCCTTCATCTTACCTTGCGTGATGGCCATCTCAGCCTTGCCGGTCGTCGTGGCATCATTCAAGAATGCTAAACCGGCTTCACCGGCCAGCACTGTTGCGCATACATCGTAAGCCCATTGCCGCGTGGCAACCCAGATATTATTCTTTGCGTCGTCACCCGTAGGTTTGGCGAGCATTGTAAAATCAGCGCCGAGTTTAGCGGCAGGTGCAAAGAACAGCGCCGAGGCTTCAGCCCGCGAGGCCTGCGCCGCGAGTGTATTTACTTGCGCCGCATCAACTGCTGAAACCGCGTCAATTGCTTTTTTGTTTACTGATAGATCAGCCATTTGTTTCCCTTTCGAGGAATGTGTTAGTCAGTGACTAACTTTACGAGAAAGAGCCATTCCCTTTCTCTGCCAACCAGTATACGGAAAACACCGGCAAACGCAAGCAAATGGCAGCAAATGTTAGTAATTAGCCGCCTCGCTAACCCCCACCTACCCCCGACCCCCCTCTACAGCGCGTCACGCATATCTACTTATACA
>UEXN01002165.1_pt1 | contig 14321 bp, 16 predicted proteins | sample 1796711 | NCBI WGS metagenome assembly UEXN01 (sample SAMEA4772470, study PRJEB27181) | metagenome | reverse complement strand
GTGCAGGTATTCAGTAGGGCGCTTAATGTTTCAGAAGCAGAGTTATTCAAGCTTATGGAACAAGGTAAGTTAGTGTCATCAGAGGTATTACCTAAAGTAGCAGCAGAGTTAAGAAAATCTGCACTAGCAGGTGGTGCTTATGAATTAGCTTTAAAAGGTTTACGTGTAACAGAGGGTCAGTTCTTAACTGAAACTACTAGAGCAGGTAATACTATATTTAAATCTGGTTTCTCAGCAGGGTTATCAGAGTTATATGAGACTCTATCAGAAACATTAAAAGATAGTGGTCCACAGTTAGAGAAGATTGGTAAGATCTTTGGTGTAGTATTTAAGACTATATCAAAAGGTATAGAGGTGGTAGCTCCGTTAATGAGATTCTTTATAGACCATATAGAGGTATTCTTAGGTCTTAAGGTTGCGAGTACCGTAGCTACTATGAGTAAAGCTTTTGGTGGATTAGGTGCAGCCATTAGAGTTGCATTCGCCCCTTTAGCGGCAGGTTTGTTTGTCATGGAGGAGATAGCATCTCTTATGAGTGATAAACTTGTAGGTAACCTTGAGGCTTCAGCAGGGATGCAATTTAATATGACGGATGGTAGTTTATCTAATCTAGTTAAAGATAAAGATGGTGATTATATTAAGAGTGGCAAGACAGGTACTTTGTTCGGAGGTAATGAGGGTGATGCTTGGTATGAGGGTGCACTTAGACGAGCAGCCGTATTACAAAATCCGATGCTTACGCTACTGTCAGCTAGGAGTATGATGAATGGCTCACCAACACAGGCAGCTCCTGCAGAAATCAACATAACTAATAATGTAGCTATGGCAGATGCTAGTCAGGTGTATGAGTACCAACAGAATCAGATACAAATGCACATGGCAAATATTTCTAAATAAGGAAAGACTTAATGGCAGCAATTAGTTTCACAACTGATGATGATACTGTCTATAGTATGTCTGCAACAACAAAAGTTTCTATCTCAGAGTCAGCTACAACTACTGACTCTGCTGTAGAGACTACAGATACTATAACAGATAATGTTATCTTACAGAACAGAGTAATACAGATGGACGGTATTATCTCTAATATAAATTCAAGTAAGGAAACTACCTTATCTACAGACCAGTGGATTAGTCAAATAAGACAATACAGGAAAGCTAAGGGTTTATATGTTGTCCAAGTTCATGACCTAGAGTTCATACCTAACTGTACTATAACGGGTATGCAAATCTCTAAGACAAAGAAAGAGGGTAACACCGCTTGGTTATGTTCTCTTACTTTTAAGGAGATACGTGTATCTGTTAGGGCAAAATTAGTAGATATACCTGAACCTTTTGCCGACCTGAAAGATAATGTTGATCCTAAAAAGGATAATGGAGACAGTAGCACTAAGGATGTACCTGAGAAATTATCACGTACAGGTACTAATGCAATATTTAATTACTTTATTGAAGATTCAGGTACAAATACTGACGGGGCGGGGGGCTAGTAATGCCAAAGCAAATCAAGATCTCACCTAACGCTTACCAAGAGAGTGTTGTCACTTTGAACGGTAAAACTTTCAAGCTAACCTTAAGTTTCAATGATCTCAGTACGGTCAATAGGTGGTTTCTAGACATATCTGATATACAAGGGAACGATCTTGCTACGGGTATGAAGGTATTACCTAATAGAGACCTTACATCTAAGTACAGTGTTTTATTAGAAGCCCTAGGGGGTATGATAGCGTGTGTTAATCTTTCAGGAGATAAATCAGACGTTACTAGGGAAAACTTAGTTACAGATGGTAAGTTCCAACTCTGGTATTATACGGAACAGGAGGTATCAGATGCAACATAATTTCTCTAGGAAGTATTCTCTTGTTATAGGTAAACCTAAAACTGTAGTTTATACTGGACAGGTAAAGATAGATACGGAGGATGTTTTAAATGCTGTTGAGTATGTAACTGATACTAGATTAGAAGATATCAACGCTGTAGAGATCACAGATCTGGACATAACAGCTAATGTTACTTCTTCTTCTACCACAGCAGCTAATGCCTCTGGTGCTACGATAAAGATAAAAAACCTATCCAAGCAAACACTTAATATCATCTGTAAGCAAAATAACTATGTAATACTATCTGCGGGTTATGAGCAACAAGAAGATATAGGTATTATCTTCACTGGACAGGTAATGGATTACCGTACTGAAAGGTCAGGTTCAGACTTAATAACCACGTTAGTATGTAAAGATGGTTACACACCCTCTAATGGTATCAGGGTTGCCCGTAAATGGGCAGCAGGAGGATTGACGTATGCTAGATTGATAAGAGATTTGGCAGGTATATACGCTGATAATGGAGTTCCTTTAGGGTATATCATAGATCAAGGTGTTGAAAGTAACTTCAGGCAGGATTACGTACAGCTCCCTCCTCCCGACACCACGCCACTAGCTAACGGGTTTTCCGCTTTCGGATTTCTCCACCAAATACTCACAAATGTTTGTTCTAGTATAGGTTATGTTTGGTATATAACGAACGGTAAACTCTTTATTCATCCTAAAGGTTACACCAAGGTCGTAGAGAAGATTACTATACCAGAGCTTAACATTAAGAGTGTCCGTCCACAAGGTTCACAAACAGGTAGTACTTCTACAGGTAAGGCATCTACAGGAATAACACTTACAACCTTCTTAGATTACAGATTAGCATCTGATAAGTTTATAAGTATAACCTCTGGCGAGTACAGTGGAGATTATAAGATTGATAGTGTATCTCACTCGCTAGATAGTCGTTTTGGGGAATGGAGCACTAAGTTAGTATGTAGGCTCTTAAATTGAATGAAGTGCTTATATACGGTATAATGGTATTATGCAATAACTATAGGATTGATATATGTCGGCAGATTTAACAAGTCTAATGAAAAGCTTCATAGACCAATTAGAAAGTCAATTATTCACCTCATTACCTGCCACTATTATTCGATTCAATCCTAACACTCAAACAGCTACAGTTAAGCCAGTAGGACTAGAGCATTATAGTGACGGGGTTTCAAAAGATTACCCTGAAATTGATAACATACCTGTTGTTTTTCCTTCATCTAACGGAGGTAGTCTTACTTTCCCTATCAAACCTAAAGATGAGGTCTTACTTATATTCACCTCTAGGAACTATGATAATTGGTTTGCTACAGGTAATACTACGAAGGGTTCTACCTCGCAAAGATACCACGACTATAATGATGCTATAGCGTTAATTGGTATGAGGTCTAAGGGTAATAGCTTAAACGCTAATCAAGAGGCTGTAGCCCTCAGTTACTTAGATAACTCTCTATTATTGAATGAAGACGGTAGTGTCGAGTTGAACGTCAAAGATACACTTAAGATCAGTAATAGTAGTCATGAACTTATAGACTTACTATCCCAATTAGTGGATGCGGTATCCAGTATAACTACTCACACTATTTACGGACCAAACCCAGTTTTAAATAAAGCTGTGTTCTTAGATCTTAAAACAAAAATAGATACTTTCAAGGAGTAGGTATGGCAGTAACTTTAAACCCAGAAGACCTAGTAACACTTCTTCAAGAGGGTATTGCAGGTATTGACCTAACCTCTCCCTCAAAAGATAATACAGATGTTTTGACGGTATTAGCTCAGAGTATCACAGACTACCTTAAACCTACCTTAGAAGGCTTAGATACAGACGATAGTATAGACCAAGAGTTAGCGGGTATAAGAGCGGATATCCAGACTAACACTAATAATATTACTACCAATACTAATAATATCACTACCAATACTAATAATATCACTACCAATACTAATAATATACAGACTAACACTAATAATATTACCACTAACACTAATAATATAACAACTACTACAGGTAGTATCCTGAAACTTTACGGAGATAACCTACCTACGGTGTTCGATAATACAACTAATCACGTTATCGGTGATAGAGTAGAGTATCTGAATAACCTTTACCTATGTACCTCACCTCATACAGGTGACTGGGATGCTGATAATTTCAGGAAAACAGATATACTCACTAATACAGCATCTATAGTAGATAGTGAAACTAATATAATTAATAACACTGATAATAATACACTCACCGCAGGTAATGTTGTTAAGTTATTCGGTGAGGCACTACCTGAGTTATTTGATATAACCACCCCTTACTCTGTAGGTATGAGAGTAGAGTACAATAATAACCTATACAGGTGTACTAATCCTCACCCTGCAGGCGCGTGGGTAGGTGCTAATTTCAACCGTATAGACCTTGTGACTGTGAACACTAAAGAAGTTTACATTGAAGCACGTTCAGATGCAATAACCATAGGAGATTAATATGGATTTTTTATTAGACCCCCTGACACATGATTTACAGTTAGAAGAGGGTAATACTTTATCTGTAGAAAATCAAGCAGGTTTAGCTCAGAGATTAAAGTTAAGGTTATTATTACACAAAGGTACTTGGTTTAGAGATATCTCCGAAGGCGTTCCTTACGGAAATATCTTGGGTAGGAGTTACAGTAAGGAATATGCTGATACCAATATAAAAAGTAGAATACTTTCTACGGAAGGGGTACTGACTTTAGATGAGTACACTTCAACACTACAAGGTAATAATTTTAAGGTAACATTTAAAGTAAATAATAGTGAAAACCCTATTATTTTGGAGATATAATAATGACTTTCGGAGTTACACCCCAAGGTTTTAAAGCCAAACAGTTCAGTGATATAATGGAAGAAATAGCTGCAGACCTTAAATCTGATGCAGGTGTGGATATAAGTAGTGGTAGCGATACTTTAGCAGATATATACACTAACATTATTTCTCTAGCAATATCTGATACATGGAAACAACCCCAAGACCAACAAGGTATGTTTTCTATAGACTCTGCGGAGAAGAATCATTTAGAAGACTTAGTGAACTACATAGGTCTAAAGAGAGAGTTAGCAGCACCGAGCCAAGGTAATGTTTACATAACCGCAGATGCTGAGTTTGAGTTACCTAAGACAAACTCTTTTTACGATATATATGATACAGAGTTTGTTAATCCTAATCCAATACCTGTTAAAGTTTCACAGTGTGTATCAGCCACTTTTAGTCTAGCAGACAGTATACCATCTGGTACTGTAGTTAGTATCACAGTCCAAGGTGAAGTGTCTTCTGTTACAGTGGGTACCGATTATGCTGTAGCACTTAACGCACTTAGTGGAGACATTACATCTTCAGATAATACCGCAACTTCAACTGTAGATGTTACTGGTGCAGTACCTTTGATAACCATACAGAACGAGGTTGAGAATAGCAATGTAACTATTATACCTAGTAGTTTCACTACTCTACAAGAATTAACATCTAAAGGTGTGGTTATATCACTCGTAGACGGTGCAACACAGGTACTACAAGATACAGTAACTACCCCACCTAGCTACTCACAAATAATAAGTGTCACCAACAGGGAAAACTTTATATTAGGTAGGTTAGTAGAGAGTGATGAAGACCTAAGAGCAAGACACAAAGTGTCCCTGAACAACACTGGTTCTTGTACTGTAGATAGTATAACCGCTGCTATCAGTAATCTTACAGGAGTTACAAGTGCAGTGGTCCTAGAGAATGATACTATGACAGCCACAGATATCCCTGAAAAAGCTTTTCATTGTATAGTACAAGGTGGTAGCGACCAAGACATAGCAGATACTATATGGGCGAATAAGGCAGGTGGTATAAAAACCTACGGTAATACTGAAGTAGCTATATTAAACTCTCAAAGAGATTTGAAGTACGTGAACTTCTCTAGATTAGAGGCTTTATATGTTCACGCTATTATAACTTTCAAGAAATACACTGCAGACGGAGAATCTTTCCCACAAGGCGGTGAAGAGTTATTGAAAGCTAGGTTGGTCTCTTACGGAACGAGTCTTATTGCAGGAAAAGATTTAATACCTAACAAATTTGCAGCAGACTTACTTATAAATACTTTAGGTACAGAGGATGTTACCGTTAAGCTTGTAACTACAACTGGTCAATACGACACACCAAACGCAGGTGCGTATTCAGTTACTAAACCTATCCCCGTGGAATTATGGCAACAGGGTGTGTTTGATGTAAGCAGAGTTACTGTTGAGGAGAATATATGAGGTTAGCAACTGAGTATGTAGACCTCTTACCTTCACCGCAATTCGATAACAGCCCTAAAGTACAGGCTTTCTTATTAGCTTTTCTTAAATCTATACAAAGATTACAAGAGAGCTTAACTGACTATGAAGCTGTAACAACTAACATAGATCTGGCTTACGGTAAGCAGTTAGATATCATAGGTAGTCTTTTAGGTGCTGTACGGGGTAGCTTAGATGATATTGGTTATAGGCAAGAGATAAAACTACAGATAGCTAAGAATAATTCTAACGGCACACCAGAGAATATTATTCAACTTATAGCTAGTATTACAGGATCTAGTTATGTAGGTTATTGGGAACACTACCCTGCATCCGTGATACTTTCTGTGAATGGTGATAATGTCCCTCAGAATATAGCAGACATTATGGATAGGCTAGGTGCTGCAGGGGTCAATATAAGTGCAGTCTTAGCACTAAGCGGGGGTTTTGAATACTTAGCTTTGTCTGATGTATTCAGTATACCTTCTGCGGAGATAGTAGATACAAATATTATAAATGAAGATGGTTCAGACGAATACACTGAATCAGACGAAACCATAGGTGGGTCTTTCCGTGTATACAAACCTGTAGCAGGTGGAGATGGTTTTAATGTACTACCTGATATAGTCCCCGTCAACCTTAATAAGGGTGCTAACCAACCATACATGGAAGGTGGAGACGAGGGTGCAGAGGCAGGATCATACAGGTACGATGTGTATGGTAGTGGCGGAATACTACCAGATGTCTATCAGAAAACAACAGGAAAATAATAAATGGCTTTTGATTATGAATTAGTTCGATGGGCTTCGGGCACAGAAGAGGAACCTGCTGTAGCAGATCCTACAATAAAAGTACCTAATAAAGATGAACCACCACCAGAACTTAAATCTTCTGGTCTTAAATCGGGGCAGACCATAGGAAGACAATGGCTAAATCATCAGTTTGATAATACATACTTAGCACTAGTAGACCTACAAGAGCAGATAACAAACATAGTACAGGATGGTACAAGACCTACATTGGAGGCTATATATCCTATTGGTAAACCTTATATGTCTTTTGATGACACCAACCCAAACACAGTACTTGGTTTCGGTACGTGGTTAAAAATCGAAGGTCAGTTTCTTCTAGGGACCACAGGTGCCGAATCTTCAGGTATTTCAGGTGGTAACTCTACACATACACATAACGACACAATTGCGATTGGCAGTCATACTTTAACAAAAGAGAATTTACCCGCAGACTCACCAGTAGGTTTAACAGTAACTACATCAGGTAGTGGTGCAACAGCCGCAGGTAATAGTAATCCCTTAGCAGGTGATGACGAGGGTAGTGTAAGTAACGCAAGTAATAATGTTACTTGGGCAGGACAAAGTGAACCAGTAGAACATACTGTAACTGGCGGTATCCAATCTGCTAGTAACTTACCACCTTTCATAACGATACATATGTGGCGCAGAACAGCATAAAGGATAAGAAATGGCTTTAAATTTAATAACAAGATACCTTACTACTCGTATTGATAATTCAGACCTAACAGGGTACCCTTACGGTAAAGCACAAAATGTACAAGGTGGTGTTGATGGTACTGGTACTCCGTGGGAGGCCGATATTATCAATGATACACAAGGTTTCCTACAAGCCCTTTTATCAGAAGCTAACACTACACCATCAGGTAATGCTGATATGGTTGGAGCTTCTGATTACTTAGACAGCTTAAAAACGGTCATAGGTGCTGAGAGTGCTTCTAATATAAAAGTCCCCTCTGATTCACCTTATAATGCACAAGGTGGTGGGGCAGATGATACGGCAGCATTGCAAGCATACATGGATGGAGAGGATATTTGGTACTTTGATCAGGACTACACTTTCACAACCACATTAACTGCAACAGACCGTAAGATTGTGACTATACCCTCATCAGGGAGTTTGATAGGAACTTCGTTAACAGAAGATTTTATTGTATTTACAAGATGTGATGACAGTATCATAGATGGTTTAAACTTAGATGTTTCTGGATTAGACGCAGTTGCATATATAGACGCTTTCCGTGATGCTGTTAAGTTCGATAACTGTAAGAATTTCACTTACCAGAATTCAAGAATCATAGGTGCTCCAGTACAGGCACTTAATGTATTAAACGGTTGTGATGGTGCTAAGATAATAAATAATTGGATACTAGATGCGGGTCGTAAGCAAAGACGACACGCTGTAAGTAATATTTCTATCGGTGGTGGTATTCTATGTTACAACAGTAAACGTGTGACCATTACAGGTAACCATGTACTGAAGTGTTGGTCAACTTGTATATACTACTACGGTGATGCCCCTGTAGAGTCTAACACGGCTTCTAGTCCAGAACAATCAATACTTTCAAACAATATCTTGTACTACTCTCAATCAAACGGTATTCGTATCCAAGATGATAACTACGATGGTAATCTAGCAGACCACAACAATAACTCTGTACTTGGTAGAGCTAGTGCATCTTGTTCTGTTACAGGCAATGTTATTATTGATGTGTCTCGTTCAAACATAAGACCTAATGGCGTTGGTCATGTAGTTGATGGTAATGTTTGTATTTACACGGGTCAAGATATTTACGGTGTGTCTGATATAAGAGCAGACGGGATAGCAACTAATCACGGAGATGGTTTAGTTATAAGTAATAATTACTTCAAAGAGGTTGGTGCAGCAATATGGTTAATACCTAATGGTTTAGTGGATTTTGGTGCAGAGAATATCATTGTTGATAACAACATGCAAGTTGGTTGTAGTTATTTCCTAGCATGTGCACAAGGCTCCACAGTACCTACTGGGGAAGTATGGCCGGTCACTGGTATAACTGCCACAGGTAATAGAAGTTATAATCCAAGGGTTACACATATACAATTATCGGATACTGGTGATACTGACCTGACAGATAACCACTTAATAGGTGCAAACACAGATGGTAATCAATTACCTGCAATAAGATTATTCCGTAATGGTAATATTACACTACAAGAAAATAAGATAGTCGATGCATTGTATGGAGTTACAGTTACTACAGCAGACCGTGTAATTGCTAATGATAATAAACTAACAAACACTAAAATTAATGGTATGTCTTTTAGTGGTATAACTAGGAAAGTTAATGCATCTAGAAACGATGTTGATTTTGGTAATCTTTTTGATAGCAGTTTAACCACCACTAACGTAGCAGCTTTTGCATCACTTCCTGTTACAGGTACAGCAGGTACATACTACCAGACAGATGATAATAACAAGATCTATTTGTGGATCACTAGTTCATACGTAGAACAAGGTGCTATAGGTATTACTATAGATAATTGTCCTCAGATAAGATTAGAGAGTAATGATTTTGAATCTGACTCAGAAGCAAACAACAGTGGTCTACTACTAGCTAGAAGTATAGATACAGTAGATGTGATAGGTCATGTTAAGAACAATACCTTTGATACTGAGATAGGCTTTAATAACCAAGCAAACCCTTGTGACGGGTTAAACCTTCAACAAGATGGTAATGTTAGTCGTGGTGTTACTATACTGGAAAATGAAACAAAAGTTATACGTTGGGTAGAGAGTTCAGTTAGTGTCCAAGCAAGTGAGGTTGAATCTGGTACGGGCGTGTGCTTCACATCAGGAGGTAGAGCATTAACTATACCCGCGGGACTACCTATAGGTTACACTAGATATGTGAGTTCTGTAGCAGGACAAGATTTTAGTATAGTTAATGCTGCAGGGAGCGGTGAGATACTACAAGGTACCCTAACTTCAACGGGAGGTGAGATGTTAACGGTAACAAAAATAACACCTGCTCATTGGGTAGTTAGTGGGGCGGGAAGTGCAGCAGGTTCTACACCACAAAACACTTTTGTAGGTGAACTTTCTCTTGGTGGAACAGGCACCACACTACCCGCATCTTGGACTTCTTCTAAGTTGGGAACTGGTGAGTATTCAGTTAATACTAATGGTACAACTAGTTACATCGCTACAGCGACTTCAAGAAACAATGGTATTATCACTACGGTGGTCAACTTTGGTACTAGTTTTGAGATACATACCTATGATGCCGCAGGTGTAGCTACCGATGCAGCTACCTACTTCTCAGCTACAGTATCTTAGTAACCTAAATCTCTCATCTGTAGAAAGTCTAAACCTATAGATGAGGCATGACTTAGAATCTTTTCTAGGTCTTCAGGACTAATCTTATAATCAGTATCATGGTCTTCACTGACCACATGCATACCGAGAACTAAGGTTAGTCCTTTTTCTTTTGCAGTATCCATCGCAGCAAACAAAGCTTCCTCATATAACCATAAACTATCTACACTTACCCCAAAGTAAAAATAACCATCCTCATAAAAACCTTCAGAGTAATCACGGTTAACACTAGCACCAAAACCCCTGATAGTTTTAAAATAGGGTTTTAGTTGTGTATCAGTTTCAATAGAGTGTATTCCGTAAGGGTATGCGAAACTATCTACTTCTAAACCATACAAACTCATCTCCATTAAAGGTTTCTTAATCTCATTTTGCAACCATAAGGCTATACCATTATCCTCTACATATTCTACAGCATTGTAGTGGTTTTGTGTATGTAGCCCAACCTCCCAACCACGATCCTGTAGATCTATTAAGTCTTGACTCATACCGTGGTTAAATCCAGATACAAAATAAGTCCCTTTAGCACCGTATTTATCAAACAGGTGTTCATTCTCTAACAAGAAAGGTAAACTAATACCATCATCAATACTTAATACAATACCTGCTTTCTGCTTATTGTTATCCTTTTCAACCTCAACAATCACCTCCTTGATCACTTCTACAACCTTAACAACCTCTACCTCTTTTATAACCTCTACTTCTTTAATTACTTCTTTAGTATCACCTGAACCACCACAACCAATTACTGCTAATAACACGGTACTAAGTGCTGATATCTTCAATTTATTCATTTGTTTAATCTCCTATTTAGTAAGTAGGTGTATCATATACCCGTATAAGGATAAGATCAACAACTCTTTATAATTAATTTTACTTTATTACAGGTAATAAAAAACCCTGTTAAACTAATTAAAGTCTAACAGGGTTCTGTCTCTAGTTAAAACCTTTATAAATCAAGGGCTTGCTAGAACGGTATACCATCAAAATCTACAGTAGGCTCACTTGGAGCACTTGCACTACCACTATCCTGCGGAGCTGACTGTTGAGGTGCAGCAGGTTTATCCTCTGGCTTAGGTTCAGGTAAAGGGTCAGTCTTACCTAAGTCCTCTTCCTTGTTACCAAGACCTGCAGCGTAGTAAGCTTTAGCAATATCTGAATCCATCCAGTTACGACCCATCAACCACTCACCGTTCTCAGGACGACCTAAGGATACATTCTTATCAAATTGGGTTGATTTCTTCATCTCATCCCACCACATACCACGAACTTGTTTTAGGTTCTCTTCTGAGTAATCACCACCGTTAAGCAGTAAACCACAGAACTTAGGCACCTCAGGTAAATCAGCTAACTGTTCAGCTACCGTATAGTTACCATTACGTTCCTTAATGTCTTGTAGTGCTGTAGGGTTCTTAATCTGAGTCTTGTAGTATGTTTTACCATCTTTTACATTCTTCGTCATAACAACATCCCAATTACAAGTGGCTTGGATTAGGTATTTCAAGTTATGACCATCCTTCTGATACTGCTCTAATTGGCCAGTAGCACTTATGATCTTATACTTGATATCTTTATCACCAAACTTCTTAGTCTTGTAATTAACCTCGTTAACTACAGTACGTTCAAATTTACGTTGGAACTTACCATTGTAGTCAATACGGAAAGGACGTAAATCACTTTCTTCTGACTCACTTGCAGGGTGCTTAGAGTAATCAAACTGTAGTGCAGGGAAATCTACAGCTAATACAAGAGACTCTACAGGGTCTTGATTCCAGAAAACCTTACGAACAGTCTTCATAGCTTTTTCATTCTTATCCCACTCATCAACCCATTCAAACCAGTTACTTTTGAACTTCTTAAGACGTTCAATCTCTGCAACTGACATATCTTCACCGTTTTGAGGTGGGGCTGTTGTGGATACCATAGAGAATGGTGCTTGAGGTTGAGTACCAAGTTCAGCTACGAAGTTTAGAACACCTATAAGGGTTGCTGTTTTTGTTTCTTTACCTTTTGCATCTTTAACAGGGTTTACATCAAGTAAATTCCACTCAAGTTCATTGTATTTAGACCAATCATCACTTGAGATTGCTGAACCTGTGCTACCTGTTTCTACTGCTTTATCAAAAGACATATTTGTTTCCTTTTATATAGTTCGCTTCTTCGAACCTTTTATTTAAGTTTTGGTTTGATATGATTAATTCTTATCTCTCCGTTGCATAACATCTCTGCTAAGTAGTACATACCCTATCTTACGTAGGTTTTAATGTTCTTGTTATTATAAGACCATTGTAACATATTGATTTATAAAGTCAATACCCTAATTAATCTTACTTTTCAACTCGTCCATTTCTTTCTGTAGGCGGTCAATACGTTCTAAGTCACCTGTACTCTTATTGTATTTTAAAGCTTTGATCATGTCAATTACAAAACGTGGTCCTGTTACAGCTAAAACTAGAACAATTAATACCAGACCAACACCCAACACACTTTCCGTGGCAACAAATAGACTGGCTATCACGACACCTAAACCCCAAGTGAGGAAGAAGGATAGAAAACCACCAAAAAATACTTTGTGATCCTCACTTAATTCACTGTAAGTCCTCTTAGTCAGTAACAATTGCCACATATTCCACATATAACCTACACAAGGTGGGTTCTTATCTAACCTGAACCAAAACTTAATCAAACTACAACCCAACCAAAGCAATAAAGGTAATACATACTCCACTACTACGGTTATTGCTAATGTATACCCAAAGATTATCTGTGTGTTACTCAGTTCACTCATATATTTCTCCTATTTAAAAATCTTATATAAATTAATATCAATCTTACGTTTAAGTCTATAACACCAACGAGCTACGTCTTGCTTAAAGCCCGTTACCAAGTAAACCAATACAATCAGACCAAAGATGATTATAAACACCTTTAGAGCGGTCATGAGGGCTATAAACCCTATACACGCAAGTAGTGCAAAGAATAGTTTACCTTTAGTAAAGTGGTCGAAGATAGAATCTTTGTGTTTCATTATAATTTAACCCCCATTAAGTATTCTCCACTGTTACACCAAGTCTTTGACACTCAGCAATACATTCATCTACCTTACGTGCTAAAAGCTCTAAGGATTCCATAGGGACACTCTGAGAGGACATATCAACTCCCTCTAAGGCTAGTTTATACTCTTGTGTAGCATGATTCAATTCATCTAATGCTAATATTTTATTCTGCTCTGTAATCCAATCTTTACTTTGTTCCATTACTGATTCCTTTCTTAATCATATTGAAAACTGTTATACCTGCCATAGCGACAAGCACATTCTCTATTGACATACCTGTGGTTACAATACCTGAAGTGTTGCTATCAACAACATATATTGTAAATACACCTACCGCTACATTAATAAACCAATCAATTACATTCTTCATTATTCCTCCAACTTCCACATATTATTTTCAATATCCTGCAACATTTCGTAAGCTTTACCCAATTTTTCTTTGAGGAGGATCTCCGCATTATCTACCACAGATTTCTCTTTACTCATAAAGTCTAGATCCTCTTTAATCTTATGAGTTATGCGATTACTCCAGTCATCCAAAATAGTATTGAAGTCTTCAATCAAAACATCGTAACCATTAATCTTTAACTCTACTTTCATATCTGTTGGGTCAAAGTTATCGTCATCGGTAAGGTCTCTAACATCGCCACCAAGTAAAAGGTGTTTAATGAAAGTTCTATCACGACCATTATCGAAATTAAATTTTTGTTCCATTACTGTTCTCCTAAATTAACCATTTAAATACATCACTGCTGTGATATATAACCTTATAAGCTAAGTTCTTAGCATCAATTCGTGTAAGCATATTACAGTTATTACCTAAGTATGTCAATAGTATTTTATTAACTTTATTACAAAACATTTGATGACGATCACCTGATACTGTTTCAATGTAACATTCAATTAAAGCTTCTTTTATCTCTTTCTCTAAATTAATGTTCAT
>UEXN01002149.1_pt1 | contig 14369 bp, 12 predicted proteins | sample 1796711 | NCBI WGS metagenome assembly UEXN01 (sample SAMEA4772470, study PRJEB27181) | metagenome | reverse complement strand
GCTTGGTGTGCAAGATACAACTTTGAATGGGCCGAAGGGTCTATCCCTATGGAGTGGGTAAAAAAATGACCGACGATATTGAGATACAAAAACAGGTGGAGATGATGTCCCTTTTACCAGACAGATATTACATCATACTTAAACCTCTTGATGAAGAGAACTTTACCCTGACTGCCTACGATACAACGGATAAAACCTATGAGGATGACTCAGACTACAATCCGGCTATGGTTATACAAGAGGGTATAATGGAAACGGTTAGAGAAGACCTTGAGGATGTGTATGATAAGGGTGCAGCATCTATAAAGTTTAATCTTGTTGCAGAATCTATGATTGAAGAGGTAGAAGAAGAGTTAAAGAATCAGCATGGTAGCAATGTAATTAAAGTTAATTTTGGAAAGAAACAATGAGACATGAAGAATTTATGAAGAATCAAATGGATAGCCCCCAAATGAACTCGTGGAAGAACTGGGCAAATTCTGTGCCTAGTCAAGAGAGTAAAGTAGATAATGTTAACAAACCGCCACACTATAATCAAGCAGGTGTCGAGTGCATTGAGGCAATCCAAGCGGCGACAGACAATGGGTTTGAGTACTACCTACAAGGGAACATCATCAAGTACCTCTGGAGATATCGTTACAAAAACGGAGTTGAAGACCTCAAAAAAGCACAGTGGTACCTGACCAAACTAATCGAAACAAAGGGAGAATAAAAACATGAACAACATGCTACCTACACCATATCAGCAGTTCATTCACAAGTCACGCTATGCTCGTTGGATTGACGGGGAAGAGCGGCGTGAGAATTGGGATGAAACTGTAGATCGTTACGTGGACTTTATGAAGGGTCAGGTAAAGGACAAGTGTAACGTTGATATTGATTTAGGTGAGGTTCGTGAGGCTGTTCTTAATCTTCAGGTTATGCCGTCCATGAGGGCAATGATGACTTCAGGGCCAGCGTTGGCTCGTGACAATATATGTGGATACAACTGTAGTTACATTCCGGTTGATAGCCCCCGTTCGTTTGATGAGTGCATGTATATATTGATGTGTGGCACTGGGGTTGGTTTTAGCGTAGAAAGAGAAAACGTTGACAAGTTACCTGTTGTATCTGATAATTTTAGCAGGTCCAGCACTGTGATTAATGTAGCTGATAGCAAGCCGGGATGGGCTAAAGCCTACCGTGAACTTGTTGCGTTGCTTTACGCAGGTCAGGTTCCTTCTTGGGATACATCAGCTATTCGCCCTGCAGGTTCGCGGCTAAAAGTCATGGGGGGTAGAGCTAGTGGCCCCCAGCCGTTGATTGACCTATTTAACTTTACCGTAGAAATATTCAAGAAGGCCGCTGGACGCAGGTTGTTTCCTATTGAATGCCACGACCTTATGTGTAAGGTGGGCGAGGTGGTTGTTGTAGGTGGTGTTCGCAGGTCAGCCCTGATTAGCCTATCTAATTTAAATGACGATCAGATGCGTCACGCCAAAGCTGGACAGTGGTGGGAGACAGAGGGGCAACGTGCGTTGGCTAACAACTCTGTAGCCTACAAGACAAAGCCTGAGATGGGTACATTTATGCGTGAGTGGCTTGCTCTGTATGACAGCAAGTCAGGTGAGCGTGGAATGTTTAATCGTGAGGCTGCTGAGAAACAGGTGGCTCGTAATGGTAGAAGAGAGACAGGATACATGTGGGGTACGAATCCCTGCAGTGAGATAATCTTACGCCCGTACCAGTTTTGTAATTTGTCAGAAATAGTTGTTCGTGAAAATGATACACTAGAGTCACTTAAACATAAGGTGAAACTAGCTACCATTCTGGGTACCATACAGTCTACCCTGACTGACTTCAAATATCTCAGAAAGGTCTGGAAGGATAACACAGAGGAAGAAAGGCTGCTTGGGGTTTCTTTAACAGGCATCATGGATCATCATGTCTTGTCCAAGAATGTTGACAGTAAAAGATGGTTGCAGGAAATGCGTGAGGTAGCGGTGGAAACAAACCATAAGTATGCAGAGTTACTTGGTATCCCTGTTAGTTCAGCAATAACCTGCGTCAAGCCTAGCGGAACTGTTTCGCAACTTACAGACTCTGCTAGTGGTATTCACGCACGACACAACGATTACTTTATTCGTACTGTTCGTGGTGACAACAAAGACCCCCTGACACAGTTTCTTGTGGACAGTGGTGTACCTGCCGAACGAGATGTGATGAAGCCAGACAACGTAACAGTCTTCAGCTTCCCGATGCAGTCTCCCAAAGGGGCTGTTACTCGCACACAAACCACAGCCATAGAACAACTAGAGTTGTGGAAGACCTACGCTTTACACTGGTGTGAACACAAGCCATCCATCACTGTATCTGTAAAAGAAGAAGAGTGGATGGACGTAGGAGCGTGGGTGTATGAGAACTTTGATGTAGCGTCAGGAGTTTCTTTCCTTCCCCACAGTGATCACACTTATCAACAGGCACCCTATCAGGACATAGAGCCTGATGAGTACCTTGAGTGGAAGCAGCGTATGGAAGTGGTACACATTGACTGGAACAAACTGACAGAGTTTGAACAGGAAGATAACACCAGCGGCTCTCGTGAACTTGCCTGTACTGCAGGGGTTTGTGAAGTTGTGGATTTAACTGCAGCATGAATTGCTGGCACTGCACATACGCCTTAACTTGGGGTGGTGACCATGATACAGAGGATGATCCAGATCATTCTATGGTCACCAACCTTAGTTGCTCAAACTGTGGGGCGTTTGTTTTAGTATATTTACCTAGAGATGAGGAAGAAGATAATGACGGATAAAGAGAATGTAGTTGTTATAGACGAAGTAGAATACAAAGTAGATGACATGGGTCATGTGGATCAGTATACTGTCATGCAGATACGGGATGTTCGCGACCAAATACAGAAACTAAACTTTAGAATGGCCCAGCTACAGGCATCTCAATCCACCTTTTTAGCTACATTAGCTAACAGTCTTAAGGAAACAAACAGTGATACAGATCAAAATAACGCCTGATATAATAGCTCGTGCCAAAAAGAAAGCCGCCTCTGTAGGCATTCTACAGGGCAGCATAACTGGTAGTCTTAGTAATGTGGTAGGGGCTATAGGCGAGGTAATTGTAAAGGACTACGTTGGTGGTACTGATGCCAACAACAAGGACTTTGATCTGCTGGTTGGAAACAAACGAGTGGATGTAAAGACCAAGCGTTGCAACACAACCCCATCACCTAACTACGACTGTTCTGTATCAGCGCACGGAACCAAGCAGGACTGTGACAGCTACGTCTTTGTTCGTATCCTTACGGATCACAGTAAGGCGTGGATTCTGGGTGAGATACCAAAACAAACCTTCTACACAAAAGCAACCCGCTACAAGGTTGGTGACGTAGACCCAAGCAACGGCTTTGTATTCAAGGCTGATTGTTACAATCTAGCAATACAGGAATTAGAACAAGTAGATGGCTAATAAAAGCACAGACGCTAACCTGTTTACATTTCAGGCTAATCTAAAACAGAACGGCACCATAGAGTTGACTTGGGAAGGGGTAAAGCCAGAGCAGTTTGAATCTGCAATGGTAGAGGGACTACCCCAGTGGGATGGGTCACACTCAACCGCATCCCTTCTACGATACCTTCGGTCTATGGCAGATGAAATGATGGAAAAGTCCAGAAACTATATCTAGCTTTTTCCCTTGCCATCTGCAGCGTAGAACGGAACCATATTCCCTGCAGAGTTCTTTACCATCTTTAACTTGCCACCCATTTTCATTGGTGTACGATCCATAGCCTTTGTCATGGAAGGAACTGGCATCATCTGGTTCTGCATCATGTTCTGTTGTGGCTGAGTAGCCGACATCTTGCCCCCCGCTTGAGCTTTCTTGCGGGGTTTTGTCATCCCACCGTACATCATTGGCTTGCGCTTTGCAGCACCACCGTACATCATTCCCTTACGAGGGCCGTTGTTGTATGTTTTCATAGTTTGTGATCCTTACTTAAAAATGGATGGCGTGGAGATGAATGATCTACCTTCGGTAATATCTTCTCTACGCTTGGTTACTTCGGGGAATACAGGTATTTTGATACCGGGACCAACAAGAGCATCTCGTGCTGTTCTAGGTATGCCTGATGTTACATCTGGATATAAGGTAAATGCTCTACCATACTTATCCTTCATTGTTACTGGCTCTGGCTTGCCTATTTCATTTGCAGTTTTAGCGTATGATGCTACCAGAGCGTTGTAAAAATAAGTTTCACGCTGGGGAGTCAGGGGTTTGCCTGTACGAACCATCTCAAGGAATGCCGCTCCTAGCTCTGGGTCAGACAAAACAGACCGAATCATGTTGAATTTGTTGCCCCTGAACTGCTGTAGTAGGGCTTCTGTACCAACGTACCGTGCGCTAATCACACCACGATTGATTGCATAAAAGCGACTGATGAACGACTCAACGCTGAATGAGCGGGGTGCGCCAGTAATTTCAAACTCACGCATACGGAAGTCAGGAGCGCGATCTGCCATCAGCTTGGCTGTTGCATCCCAGACTTTGAAACGCTTCTCACCAATTAGTTCCTTTACAACTTTTGCCTTTTCAGCATCGTTGGTGCCTAGCATGTTCTGCATAACGCCTAAGTCAATAGTCTGTTCGGCGATTGTTGTTCCTTTTGCATCGGTGATGATGTTCTTGCCTGTGTTTTTAAACGCAGTATTCTGCAAGGAGTCGATGTAGACATCAGCAAGGATGGTAGTTACCTGTTCGTCGGTAAAGCCCCCAACGTCTTTCAACTCACGCTTAATCAAGTTTAGTTGATCAACTCCACCAGAAATCAACCGGTCACCAATCTGTTCCATCGACAGCTTTGTTGGGCTGTAGTTTTGTAGGATTTGAATAGCCAGTTCTTTTTGTTTCTTGGCTTTCTTAGCTGGCTCTAGGGTCTTGTTTAATTGAGTCTGGATGTCAGATGTTACACGTGCTACCGCTCTATCGTAAACGTCATCCCCTACAGACTTTTTGGAGAAGCCAATTGTATCATCTACCAACGAGCCTACGTCTAACATAGACTTGACCTGCCCATCTGCACCCCGCATGACAAATACTTGATCCAAGTTATTCATCTGACGGGCTAGTTCTTCGGGTTTGACCTTGCCTCTCAGGCTAACAATGTGATCAGCTACGGCAGTCTTTACTGTTGCAGCAACTGCTGCAGTCATTTTGTCACCCTCAATAAAGGTAAACATCGGCAAGCCGCTTTGCGGATCGACTATCTCTTGTCCTAGTGTGCGCTGGATAGAATCAAACAAGCTTTTACCACCAACGTTAGGGTCCATGTTTGCAATAGCTTTAATGTTAAGCCACTCGCGGGGATTCTGTGCGCCGTAGCGAACACCTAGCGGATTGTTTACGGATACGTCAACAACTGACCTGTTGCCCCACGACATCCAAGACGGAACGACAGCTTTTTCGTTTGTGTCGTACCAGCGAGACTTGAACTTTGACCAGTCGCGATTGGCTTCTTGTAGGGCTGTACCGACAGGCATAACCACATCTTCTCCAACGTCGTTCTTTACAACTACGCCCAGTGTATCAATAGGTGTGCGAGTTCCATCTGCAGCTACCATCTCAAACTGATCAAACTTGCCCTGAACAACGTTTTCGATGTTTTCGAAAATATTAGCACGTTCCTTGTTACCAGACTTACGAGAAGCAATTTGAACGTGACGTAGAGATTTGTCTAATTCTCGAAGCTCACTAAAGGACATCTCGAAAATATCTAAGGTGCTATCGTTTTGCTGGGCGGCTTCCCGCAGATAGCGCACAACCTGCAATTGATCGTCCTGCTTCTTGTTGAAAGTTTTGCCCTGCTTTACTAAAGTTTCTTTAACATCGTCTACAACTTGCTTAATTGTCTTGTCGGTTCCTTCAGCCAGTGCAGCAAAGAATGGATCAGACAGAGTAATAAAAGTTTGATCCAAGATTACCGATTGACCTGCTGTCATGTCTGCTCCACGCAGCTTCCCTATGGGCAAATCAGGTCGTTCTGCGAACAGGGCATCAAATACGTCGCCTACATTAACCGACACACTTCCCGCTATTGGGTTCCCTGCTTCATTCACAAACTGTCCATTTTTTGAAGCAGAGTCTAGTATACTGTACAGACGCTTTGCTTTTACTTTGTCAGCGGCGTGACTGCTTTCAAGGAGTGCAGCCATCAAGTCCCCCGGACCATCGAAGTTAGGTATGCTTGCTGTCGTGCGCTGCCCTGTTGCAACTACACCCTTCGGTCCGATTGCACCCTCTACGACTGAAGCGGCACCGGCTTGCGTAGATAGTTTAGAGCGTACATCATCGGCGTGTTTGGTTACGACATCAGAAACCCTGTCGCGTGTGTCGTTTGCAATTTGGTTAAACTCAGGGCGAGGTAAGTCGGCTGCGTTAACTAGGTTTTGTTCTTGCAGTCGATTCATAGCATCGTCAAAGTTCCGCACAGTATCTGGGCCAGTCTGCTGACCGTACGCCATGCTGTTACCGTCGATAGAATCTAGGTAGTATTGCACACCGCGCTTGTCTACTATAGCAATATCTGCAGATAACTGGTCAACAGACTCTTGACCCCGCTCAATTGCAGCGTTGACGATACGGAAGAAATCCCCCTTTGGGGTATCCCCGATGCCGCCTTCGACACTTTGCAAGACACCGCGAAGTTCAGCAACCATTTGCTTTTGCAAGTTGAGATTTGCTTCCAAGTCGTTTACGTCGAATCTTCTGATCTGCTTAACGCTGAGTTGGCTACGAGTGATGTCTTCAAGAGACTTGAGAGTTGCCAAACCACTGAGGTTAGCAAAGCCTGTGTCGAGTAGACTTGGGTCTAAGCCTTCAGCAACCAATACATCGTACACTTCGTCAAGATACTTGGCACGTTCGATGATGCCAGCTTGCATCTCAGGAGAAAAGTTGGTGATGTTTTCTGTAAGAAACTTGAGATAGGCTTTCTTTCCACCAAACTTCTGTCCCAAAGCAGACCGCTGCAACGCCTTAAATGCGGCTGGTACGTTGCCTTGAGCAAGATTGATAATCAAGCCGGTGCTTAAACCAACGAGTTCACCCATCATCGGGTCTTGTCCTACATTAAGACCTAAAAGACTTATATCGTTTTCGCGTTGTTGAAAGAAATATCCTGCTGTACCTGCACCGACAATCATGTACTTGTCTGCAGTGGCAATGTCACGCATAAACTTAGGTGTACCGCTCTTACGTTCGATTGCGGCAAGATCGTAGACAGCCCTGTTGATGTCAGCATCGAAATCGTTTAGCTTAACAGTGTCAGCGGCATCAGGTGTTCCACCACGTTTTTTAACGCCAGAATAATATGCATCACGGCGGCTTCTCAAGTTGGCGAGATACTTAGTTTGCTGGACTACTTCTGCGCGGCTTCCTACAGCCCTAGCAGCATCTTCAATCTGCAAGCCCTTGCTGATCTTGCTACCGACGCTGTTCTGCTTTATCTTCTGCAACCAAGAGGGAGGTTTACCATCAATAATGTCTGAACGCATTTGCAGATAACTGTCACGGATTTCATCAAAAGAGCGAGTAGTTCCTCTTTCAAGTTCTTTGGCATAAAACTCTTTAAAATCTAATAGTTCTTTTTTAGAACGAAACGCAGATACTGCACCCGCACCCTTGCTAGGCAACGCAATCTCGCCAGCTACCTTAGTCAAGCGGGGAGCGAGTCCTGTCAGGGTCGCAATGTATTCTTCTACGACAGGCAGGGATACCTTTGTACCGCGCTGTGCCATCGTTGCAATCATCGTGTGAGCAAGGGGCTGAAAATACGTATCCATGATAGCTTGCCTACGAGAACTTTCGCGGATGTCAAAGTACCCCTGATCTGTATCTTCAAAATTCAAAGACAAGTTATCTACTGCGTCGATCAACTCCCCAACGCCCCACAAGGTCATTTGAATTGGAAACTTGATAGCGTTCTCGCCTATGCCGCTTGCAATCTTTTCCATGTCCCCCATTGCGGGAGCCGAAACAGCGTAGTTGATTATGTCTGCGCGGCTACGAGCATTTTCGACACCGGCTTTAATCAGGCGTTTGTTTAGGAGATCGGCGAACAGAGGCTTGCCGACTTCTGGATCGATAAAGTTTAATGAGGTTAACATAGCGGCATCGCGGTAGTCTTGAATTTGATCCTCTGTCATATCTTTTGCAAGGACTTGCCGCAACTCAGTTACTGGAACAGGTTTGCCGCCTTCAAGACTGACTTCACCCGTAACTTCATTCCACGTTAGCATTTGATTAGGATCGGGGAGACGGGTTTGTTCGTATAGTAGATTATCCCACGGGACGTTAAACTCTCCCCCCTCATCATCAATAATGACAGTAGCTCCCATGCGGTTAGCCACATCTAAGCGAGTAGAATAATCCATGCCTTGTGGAAAAACCAACTCTTCTCCCTGTGCGTTGCGAACACCCATAGCCTTTTCAAAGTTAGACGCGATCTTAGGGTTGTCAAAGTTCATAACTTGCTGAAGCTTGATCTCTGGGCTGATCTTACGTGGGTCAGCAATACGAGGGGTTACATCTTGCTTGAGTTCGATTCCCATAGACCCAACAACAGGAAGGTCTAGAGTGGTAGTCGTTACGTCAAACTTAGGAACTTGGAATCCACCTACAACTTGTTTCTCCAACGAAGGAAACCTGTCTACAGGTGCCGGACGCGGTGTGCCGCCGCCCAGTTCTGTGACAGGTTTGATAGTAGGAGAGCCGGACTGACCGACTCCCATACGCTTTAAAACTTGTTGCTGATCCGCAGAAAGTTTTGTCATCTGGTCTTCAATAGGACTAGCCATTGTGTTCCTTACTATTGTGCTAGGATTCGTGCAACTCCAGTAGCACCTAGAGCGGCTGTAGCTTCTTCGATGGTTGTGTAGGTATCGCCAAACTTACCTTGTGCAGCATTGATCTTTTCAAGCTTTTCTGCATTCGTCATAGCTGCTACGGCTGAATCATCTGCTGTTGGTTGCCCACTTCCACCGCCTTGCTCCAAGCGTTCAGCTATATCGCCAATACGTATGTTTGAACCGACGCTTCCTATGGATAGTTCCTGTACCTTCAAGGCAGCGTAGGCTCTCATGCCGCCTTTACCGATTGCATCTGCATGCTTTTGAATGTCAACTAACATTTCTTTTGCTGCCTGTAAGATTTCTACCTCAGTAGAGGCTTGACCAAATACGCTGTCCATCTTCAAGGCACGAAGGATGTTTTGAACGTCTTGGTCAGAAATTGTACGACCGCCAGTGCCACCCTGAATTGCTGATGCCATAGTGTAGGCAACCATGAAACGATAGTAGTTACGAAGCGCAAGGTTCTTTACCACTTCGTTGTTTGATCCAAGTCCTGAAGCAACACCCCCGTCTTTCAGCGGCCCATTAAACATAGCCATGTTTTGTTTACGTGCGGTGCGTTCAGCTTCTATGAACTTTTCTACTGTCGGGTAACCTCGCTCATTTGCAAGAGCAAGCATGTCTGCAGCGGGTAACTGATTATCTACGATGGACGTAAAGGAAGGCTTACCGTTTCGGTCGTTTCCAAATATCGTGTTTTGTGCAGCGGTTACTGCCTGACTTTGATCGATAGAAACAAGTCCCGGAAGAATATTTTCCATACCCTGCTGAAATAAATGTACCGCGCCGTCCAAAGAAACATAAAACTGACCAAGAGATGTATTGACGTCAATAAATTGCCCATCCCTAGTATAGTAAGTTCCCACCATCTTGTCAATTACGTTGATTGCATTGGCTGCTGATTCGGCTTGTTGAACACGAGAATCACGTTCCTTTTTAAAAAGAGCATCATTCTTACCGGTCATTTGCCTAAACAGTAACCTTGTTCTTGCAGGACCAAATCGTGGAGAAAAGGCTGTAACGACAGACATAGCCCCCTCAAAGTCCCCAGTAAAGGCGGTATTGAATGCCATTTTAATGTCAGCTTCTACGGCTGCATTTGTAACTTTTCGTTCCGAACCTAATTTTAACATGTTTTGAAAGGATGTAAAAAATGGCGTACTACCCGTGTCTTTTGTTTTTACAAGGTAGTCTACAAAGTCTAGCTTTGGTTGATCCTTTGCTATTACAACTTGCCCCTGTGGACCTGTTTTAACAGACCCATCTGGATTTCGTTCAAAGTTAACTAATGTTCTAAACGCACGTTTAGCATCTTCTACTTCTCTTTCTGTTTGATTTGGGGCTAACTGTGTCATAACAAAGTCAACAGTTTGATTGTACTTAGGATCAAAAGGAATAGCTACAGGGATTTTAACAGGCACAGCAGGTGCATCGGAAGAAGCGTTAGGGTCTAGTGCAGTTGCGGGAAGGTTTTGGGGTACTTTAGCAACCACTACTGATTGTGCGTTACCGTCTTGTGATATACTGTTTCTTTGTGTTAGTTCTCTAACTGTGTCTAAGTCGTCTAATCCGGCACGAACTTTTACAAAGTCTTCTAACTGTGGAATAGTAGACAGCACGGGAAAATTGTTTCGTACGTACGATATTTGATCTGCAAGTAAAATTACAGACGGAACCATCTCGTTAGTTTCAGGGTCTTTTACAGTGGTGTTTTGTGCAACTAAGTTTACCGCGTAGTTTCGTATCTTTGTTATTCCGTCGTCGTCAATAGCTGCAGTAGTCCAGTCAGGAGTGCCGTCGGATTTTCTGGGTAGGTTCTCTATCCAATTGCGGAATTTAGTTAGTTGTGCTTGGGGGGTCGCGCCACCCTTTGTGCTAATTACGAAATGTTGTTTCTTTCCCTCTTTATCTTTATGCTTGATATCAAAAAGAGCATCGGCTACGTCCATAGCACCCTTAGTTGCACTGGCAGACCCGATATCAATTGTCTTACGCGCACCTGTTTCGTCTTTTTCATAGGCTACGACTCTTTCGTACTTGCTTGGTGCTTCTCTGTATGCGTAAAGAGGTATGTCATCCTGCTTATCATCAATTCTTTCGCCGTTTTCGTCGAGCTTGTACACAGTAACAAACTGCTTGGATTCTTTTTTAGTCTCTTCCTTGTCAGGACTAAACCAACTTATTGATCCTGTTTGTATTTTACCGTCAGTAGTAAGACCTTCGTTGTCGGCTTGACCAAACTTTACGGCACCCTGATCTTTTACTGCCGCAACGTCCTCGCCGTATACAAACCGACCTTCTTTTGTTTGACCAACGATTATATTTCCAAGATTGTCTTTAGGTGCGGCTGCAGCAAACGTCTTTTTCTGTGTGGACAAAAACCCTGCATCTTTACCTAGTGCGCCTAAAGCAAAGTCTGGAGAAACTTTTACCTGACCCGGACGTTGCACGTTAGGATGTTTTGTTTCAAGTGCTGCTACCGTATCCGCATACACAGTTTGTGGCTGACCGTCTTTGCCTACGATTGTTCCCTGTGCAATAAATACGTCTTCAGGTGCTTTAGGACTTAAGTGTTCAGGAGCGTAGTTGTCTGTATACTTCTTACCCTTAACGTCGCGAGTACCGATTTGTGTCGCCTCCAAGTCGTCCCAAGTACCAAATCGACCTACCCTGCTAACAACGGATTTTTCCAACTCGCTTTTTATGCCTCGTGTACCGTCTGGAAGTTGAAACAGGGGAAACGTCTGTTCATCTGGAGCTACCTCTTTGATTTCCCCAGTACCAAACCGACGATGCGTGACAGTGTAATTAGCAAAGTCTTTATCTAAGATGTTCAATTGTTGAATAGGGCCGGTCGGTGTCTTGCGACCATAAGGCGTGACACGGGCTTCTGCGGCGGCTTTTGCTTCAGCTTTTTGCTGATCTTTAAGTTCAGCGGCGGCAAGGGCTTCCTTACGTCTATTACCCTGAAGAAATTTGGCGGCAGCGTACGCAGCAAGGATCAATGGATCAGCCATGTTACATTTCTCCCATAGCTAAAAAGGATTGAGCATCACGGGTCGGTTCTGGTTTTGGCTCTATCTGTCTATCCTCACGACGACTCATCTGTTCTACTTCCATCCGCTCTTCGTAATTAAGTTGTTCATTCATTGCTTCAAACAATTCAGGATTTCGTTGCTTCATAATACGGAAGAATGAAACGTCATCGACTGAGCCTTCTTTTATGCCGTTTTCTTCCTTATCGTCTACCATAAAACGCGGCTCGAAACCTTCTTCAAGAGCTTCGCGGTACAAGTATATAGCAATGCTAGGTTTGATAAGTTCGGCTACGTCTGGCGTGTACGCTCCCGACATAAAGCCTTTGAATGCAATCTGAGAAACTAACTCTTGTATGGTGATACCCGCAACCATCATCCGCATGATGTCTTTGCGACGGGTAGGGTCTTCAAGTCTATCTAAAACAGAATCCAAAGCTTCGTCAGGGTTAGCAAACTTAGGGGGTCTTTCCCACGCCCACTTTCCGGGTTCGTCAGTCAACGAGTGTCCGGGGGGTGCTGCCATCGGGGTGATTTTGTCTAGGGGTTCTGCCATAACTGGTACCTTTACTTTGAGAATTTCTTAGATAAAGTTGTTTTCGGCGTTGCAGCAGTTGGTAGGGCTATTGTCTGTTTTCTAGAAATATTTGGAACAGGAATAGGAGCCGCACCGGACATGCGTAAAATCTTTTCTGTTACACGAGCATCCTGCATAGCACGAGAAATCCGGTCTGTGCTTCCTAAAGGTAACATCTGTGCAGAGCCAGCTTTATCCATTCTGCCTGCTGCTAAAGAAGTCTGTGTACTCTGCAAGCCTTGTGGTTTAAACATGGACTGTTTCATATCCCCCGGACCCTGCATAACGGTAGAAGCTAGGTTTCCCGCTGCCGCTCCTATATCGTCACTTCCAAAATTAAAGAAGTCTCCAATATCAGATAGAAAACTCTGCCCCCCTTTAGGAAGTGAATCATACAAATAGTTTACGCCTGTTGAAACGGCACCGCCTATTAGCTTGCCTGCAATTGCATTGGTTGCCATACTTAAAAGACTACTCATACTTGTATCCTGTCTAGTTTTTTAAATAGCGTCAAAGATTGAGTCTATTGTTCGTGTAATTAAAAAGTCTTCGAACTGATCCTCATACAGAGATGAGTTAGCATCTATAGATGAAGCCTGCATAGCCGCATTGTGCGCTCTCGCTCTATCATTTTCTGATGCTTGCATAGCCCACGACGCTTGATCTCTGTACATCTGCCAAAGGTTGTTTAACGAGTTTTGACTGAGAGAGAGTAAAGTCTGCACATTTTGTTGATTAGCTGCATTTTGTGCTGCAGTATTAACAGTGTTAATATTCCTACGCCAAGCTACGTTACTTTGATCTATTGTAGACTGCATGTTTGCATTGAATTGTTGGCGAGAAGCTTCCATAGACGCATTGAATTGTTCCGCTGCACTTACCTGATTTACATTAAACTGATCAATTGATGCTGCACGATTCATATTTGCAGATTCAATCTGCGATCCTAGTTCAGCAAAGAACATGTCTACTTCGTTACTAGATTTTGCATTAAACTGAAGAGCAGCATTTTCTGCAGCCATGTCAGAAAGCTTCATCTGTACTGCCGACTGATAATTTACTGTTTCAGCGGCCTGTCTATTTGTTAGATTTTGTGTGTCGATTGCAAGAAACGTTTTAGCATTCTGCACTGCTGCAGTCTGTCGATTGTTTAAGTTTGCCATGTCCATGTTGGCAACAGCAACTGCATTTTGTAATTCTGCCTGTTGTCGGTTGCTTAAGTTTGCAAGCTGTAGAGTAGCATACTTGTCAGCATCTTGCTTGGCAATTTCGATACCCGATTCGGTTACAGCCTGTACCATTGCGGCTGCAGCCATTGAACTCGAACCCAAGCCTCGTTGTTGCATAATGGCACTAACTTTACGGACTTGAGGAGAAGCCCACGGGGGAAGTGGCTGACCTGCTTGGATGGAACTCATCAACTGACTCATTTGGTACTGAGTAGTTGCTTGTGGGTCCATTGTTGCGGTTTGTGCTGTTGCAATTGCTCCCGGTGAAAGTGTACCCTGTGCAGCGTTTACAAGGGACTGAGGATTTACTGTTCCCTGTGCAGCTTGCATGTCTGCTGGCTGGGTAACCGTAGCAGCTTGATATTGATTTGCCGCTTGTTTTGTAGGGGCGGTCTGATCGTACATCGAAGAATCTAAACCGGCTGGTACAGGAACAGCGACTGTCGTCATTTTTACGTTGTTATCTGTTAACAACTCATCTGTTTGTTCCGTCAAAAGTTCAGGAACAATTTCTTGTTCGGGCTTTAACTGAGTTTGCGTTGATTGATCAATCTGACCTTGTAGAATGGTCTGTGACAGTTCCGCACCGTCAATTCCACCGTCGCCAGTATCACCGTCGCCAGTATCACC
>UEXN01000936.1_pt1 | contig 14370 bp, 20 predicted proteins | sample 1796711 | NCBI WGS metagenome assembly UEXN01 (sample SAMEA4772470, study PRJEB27181) | metagenome | reverse complement strand
AAAAAGTAAATGTTGATATAACATTTGAGCCACCGTGGACACCTGATCGCATATCAGAAGAAGCACGATTTACCCTTGGCATAGACTAAATAAATCTGTATAACACATTTTGTTATGCAAGGAAAAAATAAAGGAGAGACGGAATGACAAGAATAGCAAGAACTGTACCCAATGTAAAGTTTCCAGTGAGAATTGATGATGACGAGTCAGGATTCAAATGGGGAGAACTTGATACAGAAAGCATTTTTGCCGGACGTAGAGTACTGGTATTTTCATTACCAGGCGCATTTACGCCAACGTGTACAATGAATCAATTACCCGGGTTCGAAGCATACTACGAACAATTATGCGAATACGGGATCGACGATATTTATTGTGCGGCAGTTAACGACACATTTGTAATGAATGCTTGGTTTAGAGATCTAAACATCAGCAGAGTAAAAGCAATCCCAGATGGAACTGGTGCCTTTACAAGACAGATGGGTATGTTAGTTGACAAGAGTGCGATCGGTTTTGGTTTGAGAAGTTGGAGATACGCAATGATTGTCAATGACAAAAACATTGAAGTCATCTTTGAAGAACCAGGTTATGGCGACGACGCAACAGATGATCCATACGAGATTACAGATCCAAATACTGTATTAAACTATCTCAAAGAAGGATTCATGCCAGCCAACGATGATAACGAATAGTGCTTGTCACTATTCCTTATTTGGGAGACAATTTAAATGAATGACGTGGTTCAGAATATACCTGTACTTATTTTAAATAATACTGGTATGTCTAACACTGAAGTTAATAATAACTTTGGTGATAGTAACTGTATGAAAAAAGATATCTTTGATAAAGATACTCTAGTTAGTCACACTCATTCATTTAATAACCCAGACGAAATAAAGAATTACGATGGTAAAAATTTATGGCTAAACTTTTGGTATATAAATCAAGAATCACCATATCAATTATCCATTAGACCAGAAGACCTTGATAATCATTATTGGTTTAAAAATAAATTATTTGACTATGCTTCAAAATATAGATATATAAAATTTATACTTCTTACATATAAGAGCGTAGTAGATGCAGTATATAATAAAATATCTTCTAATGCTACTGATGAACAAATCACAGAAAAACTTACATACCAGATAAATTTTCAACAAAGCATGGAATCTTATCTTATTAACAAAATTGTATATATTGACAGTGACTCAGATGTAAAAGACGAGTTATACGAAAAAATAGTAAATATATACAATGATATCAAATAACCTAGTAGCAGTAGATCTCGAAATAGCAAGTACATGTAATGCGGCATGTCCTGTTTGTATTCGTAGAGAGTCTGGTGAAGTAGCAGACTTTACACAACAGATGCGAACACTGGAAGATGTTAAAAGAATTTTTGACGGGGTAGCAAAGCAAATACAACACCTACAACTATGCGGTAACTATGGCGACCCAATGACATGTGCCGAGATACTTCCAATATGCGAGTGGTTCAAAGAACAAAACCCGTACATGAGTATAAGAATTTCTACCAATGGTGGTATAGGTAAACCAGACCATTATAGACAACTAGGCAAACTAGGAATCGAAATGGTATTTGGGGTAGACGGTGCTAGTAACGAGATACTAGATCTACACAGAGTAAATGTTAATTACGATCGTGTGTTGCGTAATATGAAGGAATACATGAGCGAATGTACTAGTACACATCATGAATGGCAATACATATTGTTTGACGAAAATAAATGCGATGTGCTAGACGCAATTAAACAAGCAAAAGAATTAGGCTTTCAAATATTCTATTTAAGACACCCTAATGGTTTTGGCGGTCCGGGCGAAAACATACCAGTATATAACTTTGCTGGTAAGTTCACACACTGGCTAACACCTGTTACAGAGGAGTTTGCTCCATGGACAGATCAGCATTGGGATTTAACAAAGGAACATACTTACACTAATTTAGTCGAGGCATTAGAAAACGTTGAACTTCAAATTAACGAAAAGTGTCATACTGATTACATACCTAGTCGCTATATACCTGAAGAGCCTAAACCATATAATGGTATTACACTTTACGACACAAAATTAGAACCTAATATGATAGATCACATATCAAAGGTTGATACTCAGGAATGCTGGTCTTTAAACTTTCATGAACATTCTAACTTTGAAAAAGAAGTACTGAATGTATTTATAAGTCACGACAACTATGTGTATCCATGTTGTATGGTAGGTAGTGTTGTCAGCAGAGCAAAGCAAAATGATTATGACGGACAATCAGGTCATATAAATGATTTACTAAATTTTATAACAGAAACTAATTATGAAAAATTTAGTGTAGCAAATAACTCATTAAAGAATGTTATCAATAGTGGTGTGCTACATCAAGCATATTACGACTATTTAAAGGCAGGAGAACCTAATTCATATTGTAAACTCACATGCGGTAAATGTACCGGTTCAAGAAGTATCTATCAAGTTATATAATCACAATAAATATTGTTATGAAAATTAGAATTATATGGAAATTTATCCCCATACCTATTTTCATAACAAATTGGATGCCGGCAAGATTTGCTGGGTATCACGTAGTGGACATTGTGTTTATTCGTCCAGAGTACAAAGACGATGAAGGTCTTATACAGCACGAACTAACACATGTGAAGCAAAATTTAAGAACAGTAGGGTGGTCAGGTATTAAACAGTACTGGAACAAAGAACACAAACTGGATAGAGAATGCGAAGCATACGCAGTACAATTAAGGTATGTCCCGGTAGCAAAACAAGAAGTTATGAGAAGAAGATTTGTAAACTATATGTATACAAAGTATGATCTAGGGATGAGTAAAAACTACATTAGACGGAAGTTCGATCAAAAAATAACAGAAGTGGCGGAAGGGTAAATCCAAACTCCGATTTTTGCGAAATCTCTATTGACTCTCCGTTAACGGACATTATTATGGCAGATAAGTTTCACCCAGAGGAACTAAAAAACAGCAAAAGAATTTACAAGAGTGCTACTCCCAAGCAGGACCTAAGTTGGTATATCAAATGGACTGCTAGTTGTTTTATACTAGCAAGTATGAGTATGCGTGGCATAGAAGGTTTACAGTTATTTGATTTAGTGCTAAGTCTTGTAGGTGTAACAGGTTGGATGATAGTAGGTATACTGTGGAAAGACAGAGCATTAATGTTGCTCAATGGTGTAGGCATAGTGTTGTTTGCTAGAACACTACTACAAGATTATATAGGTCCGTGGTTAGGTTAACTGTAAGATAAGTACTACTATGGGAAACATGATCAACGTAAGTAACAAAGAAGACCTAGAGCAGTTTAGAGAAACATACAAACTCATAGGCGGTTGTAAATTGATTCACTGTAGTCAGTTTGGTGATAGATTAGAAAGCGACATAAGTCAAGTGTTTTACAACAACTTACCAACTGCCCATTGGCTCAATGACGACGACCCGCTACTGGTCAACATTGATGCCAAAACATCCAATGATGATAATTTCCAATTATACACCTTTGCTAAGTTTATGTGGCTGGCTGAAGATTTACGTGATAATCCACAAGATATATTTCCGCAAGGGTACAGATCAAAAGCAGAAAACAAAGTTATAATACATCCAGGTAGTGTAAAAATTGCTGTGATGGATTACATGGGCATGGACTACGAAGTAATGATGTGGGACACAGGCGACTGGTGGAGCGATGTTCCTGCACTAACGTTCGACGAATGGTGTGACCTAATACCATTCAAGAAGACGCAGGTCGGTAAAGTAAATAACGTATTAGAAGTATGGACTGATAGTGGCTTTAGAAAAAAAGTTTATAACTGGTATTATGGTTTCAATTCCAAAGTAACAAATGACTTTAAAATATTTATAGGCTATGATACTACACACAGTCATAGTGCCGAAAAGTGTGTTAGAAGTATACGCAAGTATAACAAAAATGTACAGATAGAATTCATAAACATCAACGACATAGAGCAGTATACTCGGCCGTACGACAAGCAAACATCACAGTTTACTTACAGCAGATTCCTTGTTCCGTGGTTAATGGGGTACGAAGGTGTAGGATTATTCTGCGATGATGATTTTATATGGAAGTGCGACCCATTGGAAGTGTTGTTTAGTTTAGATCAAAACAAAGCAGTATCGTGTGTACAACATAATTTTACAAAGGATCTAAGTGGAACTAAAATGCTAGATCAACAAAATGTTATGTACCCTAGAAAGAATTGGAGCAGTCTAATGTTGTTTAATTGTGCCCATCCAGAATGTGCTAATTTAACACTAGACGCAGTAAACACCAAATCAGGACAATGGCTACACAGAATGATGTGGGCAACTGATATAGGAAAAATACCGCACACATATAACTGGTGCGAAGGCAGTTGTGATTATTGTACTGAAGCAGATCAACCAATGGACGAAGCAAAGGTATATCATTATACTAGAGGCGGACCGTGGGTGGATCTCAGCGAAGACTGGAGTCATATCGACCACATCGATGAGTGGGAAAGACTTTGAAGAAAGCAGTAGTACTAAGTTCTCCAGGCTTATTAACTGGAGGTTATAGACGCAACACAGCACGAAGTCCCGGTGCTTACATAGTAGCAGACCGATTAAGTAATGAAGGATATGACGTACAGAACATAGAGTATATCACGGAATGGTTACGTGACTTTCAAGACATAGCCAAACTACAAAAACTATTAATGCGACATTTTAAAGGCGGTACTGATAATGTGTTAGCACTTAGTATTACAGTAGGGCACCATGACATACTACAAAACCAAGCATTGTTTGAAATTATGAAACAATTAAAACAAAGATTCAACTTACGCATTGTTGCTGGTGGAGTATATAGACCAGAGACTGTGATACGTTCTGTAAGTGAATACCATAGTGGTATCAAAGAACTAGCACAACTAGTTGACGCATATTTCATAGGTAGATGCTTAGATGTATTTGTGTTATGGTTACACGGTAGCGATACCAGTAAGTATTTTTATTATAATGACGGCCACAGCGACTGGTTCAAGTTTCCAGACCAAACAACTGTACCCGAACCGCCTATAGTAATGACCGACACCGGGGAAGAAAACTATTGGAATAAAAACGATGTACTCAGTATTGAATTAGGAATAGGGTGTAAGTTTAATTGTAGTTTTTGTACTACACCGTTTAAGAAAACAGATACACAATTCCAAACTGTAGACAATCTAGTCTACACACTTAGTACAGCATACGAAAAGTACGGTGTTACACATTTTAACATAGTAGACGAAACCAGTAACGAAGTAGACGAAAAGTATGAGAACTTGCTCACAGCAGTAAGGCAGTTAGACTTCCAGCCTAACTTTACAGGCTATGCTAGATTAGATATGGTTGCGGCTAAGCCTTACCAAATAGAACAGATGGCAGAGATAGGAATTAAAGGATTGTTCTTTGGCATTGAAACATTTAATGAACAGGCCGCTAAAATGATTAGAAAGGGCGGACCTAGACAGCGATTGTTCGATACGTTAAAAGAAATTAAAACACAGATACCTGACTTATATCGATATGGTGCTTTTATTATTGGACTCACAGGCGACAATGAAAAAGATATTAGATCAGGATTTGATTATGTACTAGACAACGAACTGTTACATAACTTCTATATGAACGCATTAACTGTTCCAGTTATATCAGATGACGACTATTGGGCAAGTGACATAAGTAAAACACCTGAGAGGTTTGGTTACGAGATTACAGGCGAAGATCCAAATAATCTTGTTTACTGGAAAAACGATTGGACTGATTGGGATAGTGCTGTAAAACTTAGAACAGAGTTACAAGAAAAAGTACTAACTCACAACAACACAAGGAATATTGGTGAGTACAACAACTGGGAGTATCTCAAAGATAAAGCACTAGGTAGTGTTAGCAAGCCAGAAGATATCTATAATGTAGACTGGAAAGAATTGAATAAACGCAGTTTTCAACAAATAAGAAACTATATAGATAGGAAAACTAATGGCTAATTTATGGGTAACCGGAGATAGTTGGGGAGTACTAGATAAACAGTTACCTCATACGCACTGGGTCAATTTTTACGCAGAAAAATATAAGTTAGATAATATATACTGCCTAGCAAGAGCAGGCATATCACAAGACATGATAAACTATATGACGCATTGTGTTGTAAAAAATGTTGAATGGGAAGGTAGAACACAACGATGGTCAAACTATGACGATCACCTAATAGTATTTCCAACATCGCCTACTCGGATAACATTTAATAAAATATGGGACAAGGAAACATTTAACGTACAGTTAGGACCGCATAATTTAAATTGGGAAGGCGGTGTTCCTTTAGAATCACAACCACATCCATGGTACACTGACAATAGACACGCAAACCTAGAAAGCGAAAACTACACTAGTTTAAATGAATGCGATAATGTAAACCGTGATATTGTTAGATCCTTTGGGCAAGTACATCCTTGCTCGTTCAATGAATGGCGAGACATGAATCACCTAAATCATATATTGAGAGAATTACAAAACTGTAGAGTATACAGCAGTAAGAAGTGCCCTGACGTAAATGATTTACTAGGCGAAAAGTGTTTAAATAACCATTGGCCCGCCGACAATAAAGAACAAATTAATCATTTATGTAAAGATAGACATCTCGCATATTGGAAAAAACTTAAACCGCTATTATGATATCACCGTGTATTAGTGTATGTACTTTAGATGATAAAGTGTGTACTGCCTGCGGCAGAACGACTGATGAAATAACAGTATGGCGTAACGGAACAGAAGAGCAACATAAAAAAATACTAGAAGATTGTGTGTCACGATTAGATGATGACGCATACAAGCATTGGGTAAATATGTATAACGCAAAGGTTAAAAGACTTACATGACAGACACAAAGGACATGGACATATGGATTGTCGGTGATAGTTATTGCCAAGGATATAGAACGGCAGTTAAAGATCATCAATTAAATCCACGGGTCAATAAAGACGTTGGAGCACAATACGACTGGTGCTTGTTACTAAGAAAAAAATATAAAAAAATAAAAGTAGGTGCGATAACAGGCGCAGATAACCTAACTATCAGTAGTCACTTACAACACATACTAGATCACCACTACACAGAAAATATGTTTATCATATTACTGTATGCGGCACCAATGAGAGACATTGCTAAACTAAATGGTATTACAGAGTATAACACTTTTGACATAAGAGAAAATTTAAATTGGCAAGCATCTAGAGTAGGGCATGAAGTAGAGTGCGGCTGTATGCCTGATAGAGAACCAACACATACTAGTTTTGGAAGTGGATGGAAACATGCTTTTTTAAATCAAAAAGGTTATTGGCCATGGGAAGGCTTTGCCGCTATACCGGAAGATATGGGGCCTATTGTAGCACAGATAGAAGATCAAATTGGTACTGATAATTTTGATAGTATGACTGATTATAAACATTACAAAGGCTTGTGGAATATTCAGCACGAAGCAGAAACTGTTTACAGCATGTTAGCAAAAATGTCAATTAAGAATATTCCTTTTATATGGGGTTCCCCTAATCATGATTATAGACCACATGACAAGTTTATTACTATTGCTGATTATTGTAGGAAAGACTTTAACGCAAACTTTATAGATATAGATGGGTGCGATGGAGCAAGAAAAACACAGAGAAACTCTTACAGTATGTTTTACGCAAATCATTTAAACTTAGAACAAAACTATGAATGGGCGGAAATGTTCGACAAGCGATTACAAAATTGGCGTAGACCCATTTCTTAATCTTTTCATATTTTCAAATACAGGTTCAAAGAACTTTTCAAACTTATGTTTAAATCGTTTATTACCATGTTCTATAAGATGGTTTCTAAACATAACTCTCTCTTTTTTACTTTTATTTGAAACTGGTGGATTGTTCACACCATGGTGTTGGTGCCAATACTTTATATAGTCATTACCTTGATCGATGTCAAAAGTAGTATAATGAATATCTATGTTGGTAATCCAATCTACAACTTCAGTATCTAAATAAGGCATAAAGTGATCAGTAGGTCCAGGCATATCAGTATCAGGATCTGTTACAACTAATTCTGCTAACCACGTACAGGCAATAAAAGCATGTTCCTCTTTTAACTCTTGCATAAAGTCGCGAACTGCAACTGTGATGCCATCCCAAAATCTATTCTCCGGATTCCGTAATGGTACAATGATGCGATCAACCTTATGTTCTGAAGTTGCCTGTTTAAGAGTTTTTAATACCTCAAACTTATGTTCATAACTGGCTATAAGTTTCACGTTGTCAAACTTACTTACATCATCGTGAAAACTGTTCATTACTTTAGGCACTTGAACTATTGCGTGAACTTCGTTGCTATTAGTTTTGAATAATCTTATCCACATAAACATATTTACCATAAATAATACTATGGCTCTAAACAAAAACGACTTCCTACAACACCGTAAAGATCAAGAAGAAAGACATTTTGCGATAGGCGATCCAAACGACCCAATGGCAAGTATTCTTACTGTAGAGGTTAACACAACAGAACTATGTAATAGAACCTGTGTGTTTTGTCCGCGGCATGACCCAGCAGTATATCCTAATCGAAACTTACACATGACCGTAAAAGGTGCGACAACAATAGCAGATCAACTTAGAACCATAGGATACAAAGGCAAAGTAAGTCTAAGCGGCTTTGGTGAAAACCTACTTAACCCACAGTTTAAACGTATTGTAAGCACGTTTAAGCAACGTTTACCTAGAGCGGTAGTAGAATGTAATACCAACGGTGATCGTTTAACTAAGGAGGTTGTAGAGGATTTGTTTACACGCAAACTAGACTACTTGTATATTAATCTGTACGACGGACCTGAGCAAATAGAACACTTCGAGCCTATGCTGATTAATGTTAATAGAGACAAAGTAAAGTATAGAGCACACTACAGTGAAGAAGATTATGGGTTGTTCATAAACAACAGAAGCGGCACAATAGATTGGTTAAATATAGATGAAGAGGATATTACCAAACTACAGGGTAAGCGATGTCACTATCCTTTCTATAAAATGTTTGTAGATTGGAATGGCGATGTACTATTTTGTAGTAACGACTGGGGCAAAGAACATGTAGTCGGTAATCTTTTACAGCAAGACATACGCGAGGTTTGGTTAAGCAAAGAGATGCGTAAAATTAGAAACAGGCTTGCTAAAGGCGACCGAACACATTCCCCGTGCGATAAGTGTAGTGTCAACGGACAACTATTTGGAGAGAAGAGTTTTAACTTAATACAAGATTATGAAAGTAATAATAACAGGTAGCACAGGCCTAGCAAAAAATATAAAGGCAGTAATAGAAGGTACGCCATACTTAGGCGAGAGCCATACAGTTGACGCAGTAAGAGTAGAAGACTCAATTGACTGGAACGACTACGACGTGTTTATTAATTGTGCACATGTAGACTTTGAACAGGTTGAACTACTACAAGAATGTTTCGAAGCATTTAAAACACACAAGGAAAAAAGTATTGTAAATATTTCTAGCAGAGCACATCAACCTAACATAAGCAAAGGATATAAGTATGCGGCTCAGAAGGCGGCACTTAATCATCTAAGCAACAACTTAGTTTATAACAACATTGAAAAGCAATGTCGCATAATGACTGTTAACCTAGGCTTGCTGAATCATCCTACACTACCTAGTTTAGACTACAACGAAGTGAGCGGATTTATACTTAGACACCTTACTTGGGATAGTCATTTAGAATTACCAGAGGTAACATTACAACATAGTGCTAACTATCTGGCAGTACAGCATCAAAAAGATCTTGACAAACTGCTACAAGAGTAGTACACTACACAAATGATATTAACAATTGAAAACCACAAACTAGAGTCTGAAATACCGTATAGTGATTCTATCTACAGTATGTGCGAACACTATATAACAGAATTAGGCATAGGAGACTTTGAATGTATGCTTAGTATAATTCTTCATGAAGAAAATGAATTAGATGGCTTGTGGGGATATTGTGATTGGGACGTACAAGAGAAACTTGCCGAAGTACACATAGCAATGAAGGGACCTGCTTGGGGATTAACATTAGCACACGAGATGGTACATGTACAACAAAACTTATTATACGGAATAACATCAGAGGGTCCAGCATACGACCTAGAATATCATCTATACAGCAGTTGGCAGGCACTACATGAACACCAATAAAAAGGCTCTATGGATAGTAGGCGACAGTTTTGCTACCTTTGATAGGTCTGACGGCACTCACTGGATTAACTATTTTGCCAAACACAAAGGGTGCGAAGTTGTATACAACTTGGCTCGGGGAGGCTTTGATACAAAAGCAATATGCTTTACCGGTAAAGAAATAATTAGCAACCGCCCATGGCCAGGCAGAACCATAGAGCAAGAGTTCAACCGTGATCAAGACATAATAGTTGTGTTCAGCACCATGCCAGATAGAGTATGTCATAAGGCTTTTTTAGATAGCGAATTTAAAACACAAGACAGCATAGCAAACTTAAATTGGTATGTGCCAGGCTTAGTATGGTTTGACAAACATGGTAACCCACAAGGTGATCAAGAACCTATGCCATGGCAAGATCACATGCCGCAAGTGCCGGCGATGTACAGTCAAAATTTAAGCAGTATACTTGAACTTGAACGCATGGAGCAAAACACAGAACAGGATATAAACTATATTGAAAATATACTATTATATCACGACTGGCAATGGGAAGAACAGATAACAGACCTAATGATACACGGTTTGTATCATTATCATGAAACACATAGTACCGGTAGTGAGATGTGGATAACAGGTAATTGTTCACAGAAACGTCCTGGGGTAAACTATATACCGTGTGTAGGCGATTATCAACGAGATGGGTTAATGCCTAATCAACCACCAGCAGATGAAATATGCGAGTACAATGAGCAAACATTAGTTAATCATCACACCCCAGAAGACCACAATGTATTTTGGGAATTACTCAAACCCACACTTGTATAACACTTATGATACTTCCAACTGGATATACGTTTTCGCCTAAACTGAGTTTGTTGTATATAGCAATGGAAAGGTGCGGAAGTAAGCATGTTAGAAATTGTATGAGACTAGTAGATTCGCAATGCGAACATAACTACGATGAAGATTGTTTCCTACCAGACTATACAGATAACCTGTTAGCAGTTATGCGTAATCCAACTAAAAGATTAGTTAGTACATTTGAATTAATGTACTTAACCAATCGCGAGCCACTAAATCATTGGTTCACGAATACTGACATAACACCACCGTGGATGCCTACCAGCAGAGCAAGTGCCGATGAAATAATAAAATGTTTCGAACACTTTGCTTTACAATTAAATTGTTTAAATGAACAAGTACAACTAGACCGTTTTGTAAGACCGCAATGTCATTGGTACACAAGATCGGATATTGAGTATATAGACATAAGTGAAATAGAAACACACTTAGGCATAACAGAAGTACCTATAGAAGTAGAAAGAAAAACATCTATTACTTACGAAGAATATATGAATAACGATACAGTAATACAAAATGTTTGCGAAATATATGAAGAGGACTTTCTTAAATTAGATTATAATCCAGTGCCGAGTGATAAGTACAAATAACATGATATTATTAATTCACGGAGCAGGCGCAACTAGTGTAGGGTTTAACTACCTTAGCCTCTGGCTTGACCAAGAACTACAATTCATTGACTATCGTGTAGGCGACGACCACGACACTATATTTAAAAAAATACAACGACCCAAAGAAGTTGAGTTTGTTATCGGTCACAGTTATGGCGGGTTGTTAGCAACTGAATGGTTAAGTGAAGATATCAGAAACGTCAAAGGCATGGTAACAATAGCAACACCGTGGCAAGGCTCGCCTACTGCTCGTATACTTAATTGGTTTTTAAGTGATGCAGTGTGGAACGATATGAACCCGGGTAGTCTGTTACTGAAAAAGATTAACAGTATAAACTTAAAGATACCAGTAAGTAACATAGTTGCTAATCCACAGCAAGGTGGTAATGGTTTAGCCGGCACAGGCAAAAGTGAAAACGATGGTACTATTCCAGTTAATAGTGCTAGACAAACACCACCTGGCTTTAGTAGATGTGTACACAAAGAACTTCCATATGGGCACGGTGAGATATTACAAACACAGGAATTAGTAGAACAAATACGCATGTTCACAGAGGACCCTGTAAAACACACAGCAACCAGTCGTGAAATACGCCTACAGCAAATTGAACACATTCACAGGGTATAGACATGGTGGATCAAGAAACACAAAAGCAAATACATGATGAAGTAAAAGAACAGTACAAAGAAAGTACCATGAGCAAAGCAGGAAGACTGGCTATGGAACTTAATGCTGAACGCAGTCGGTTACGCACAGAGATGGAAGACCTACAAGACCAAGTAGACTTGTTTAGTCCTAGTACACCCACAGGAACCATAGACAGTTATGTAAAATGGGTAGCAACTATCTTTGCTGTGATAGGTGTGTTCTTGCAAAGTGCTGGCTTTATCACTGAAGGCAAAGTAGCATACGCACTCAGCAGTATTGCTTGGGTGTATGTAGGACAATGCTGGAATGACAAAGCAATCATGATTGGAAGTGCTATCACCGGAACAGCAGTACTAATGAATCTTGCTGAACTACTGGTCTAGACCAAAACTGATAAATATTTTTTCAGTGTGTATAAGAATGGATAAATATATGCATGAGCAATACAAGTATAAGTTTAAGCATACCAGATAACATATCACAACATGGCTATGATAACGTAATTGGTTATTTAAATTCACCTACTAATTTACCTATAGGCATATTCACACCTACGTTTACTGATACAGTTACCAGGAAATCCAATGTTAATATAAGCATTGACAACGACACCATAGGTGGGTTTGCTGATGGGGTTAATTCAGATGGTTATAGCATGGTAACATTCCCTAGTACTATGTCCAAAGCCAGAATAACATTACCTGACTTAACTATTGAGTCAAAAAGCACATGGAGTGGAGATGGCACTCTTTATGTTGATGCCGGTATTGGAAACATGAGTTATGGTGCTAGTGTGACTCTTGACTTTAGGTTAGTGGTAGTAGACGGTGGTAATACAGAACTCGCCAATGTGAGTTATGGCTCTGAAGTGTTCCGTGTATCAGATCCTACATTTGGTAGTTCTACTATAGGTTTTGAAGATCCTACATTATCACCAGCAACCAGCACAGTTGATATCACATTGGGTGCTAATAAGAATATCAGTTTTAAATTGCATTATGATGCCAGTAGTACACATGGTACTGTTTATGGGCAGTACTTCTAATGGCTTTTCTAACTAACATAAGACTTAATACCTCCGCTAACAGTAGCATACTTATACAAGATATAAGTCCAGATGTTGCGTTTTCAATAAGCACAGACGGAGTCAGCAGTTCATATCATGTGGGATCAGGTGCTACACGATTGCGTATATTTGATTATAGTGCTCCTCATACACATAAACAAATTAATACATATATTAATGTTAATGCTCATACTAGTATTAAAAGTTTATTAATAGTAGGTGGCGGCTGTAGTGGAGCAGACATTCCAGTTCATAATCCAGTAGGATACAAAAGCAAAGGCGGCAATTCAGGCAACGTGCAAATATACACAGATATCTACAGTACTGATCTTTGTCAAGGAGATGCAAGTATATCTAATATACAAATACAATTAGGCGGTGGCGGTGTTATACCCATGAGTAATGCGTATAACACAAACCCAGGTGGCACAACCAGAATAGGTGTTAGCAGTGATTACGAGTCATGGGCAGGTGGTTATAATGCTGTTGGCGGAAGTAGTGCAAACGGAGCAGGATCGGGTAGTAGTGCTGTTGGCATGAACGGTGGTGCTGGCACACAATGGGTAGACGGTAACTACTATGGTGCAGGTGGTGGAGAAGGTGGCAATGGACTTGGCACTACACTACTGCTAGGCGGATTAATAACCAGTGGTATTGGCGGTAGCAGTATCGGTGGCGATGGTCGTAAGACAGGTGGAGCACCTGGCACAGGTTCAGGTGGCGGAGCAGGCTATCATGGCGGTAGTGGTTGTGTAAAGATTGCTGTATCAGATCCAGAATAGAGGAGAGGTGTATAGCAGTGAAAACTGCACACAAAAAAAATTTTCAAATGTCAGAATATCGAATCCCCGAAGTTAGCAGTATACCACACATAACCCAAAGCACATACACCGTAGAACGTGTACATAAAAACAGTCGTGGTGATTATGTGAGCAATTTCA
>UEXN01002145.1_pt1 | contig 14384 bp, 7 predicted proteins | sample 1796711 | NCBI WGS metagenome assembly UEXN01 (sample SAMEA4772470, study PRJEB27181) | metagenome | reverse complement strand
TTGCTGCTGTTGTTTTCCCACCAGAAAACATTATAAACGGCTCTTCAATGAAGATCTTGGTGAACTTGAAATTTAATTGTTTGATGAACGATTGTAGTTCAAGGCACCGCTCAGACAACGAATGGTTTTTGTTTGTCTTGAATGCCTCAGAAAAAACCAATTCTTGGTTTTCCTTCATAACTGTTACGCCTATTCGGCTTGTGCTTATATCTAATCCTAAAATCATAATACTATTATAACATATTCCCTATGGTTTGTCAAGTTTTTTTATAATAAATCGTACTTTATTTTAAAAGTCATGTCATTATCTTCCTCTTTCTTATAAGGTCTCGCAAGATCAACGGTCATGAGGAGATTATCATTCTCATCATAAACTCCAACCTTTGATAAATACGTTACCTTTCTAAAATCATCTTCTCCTTTGTAGAACGAGGAGGATGCAACATTAACCAACTGGGTTTCTTTATCTGAATACGTGTAGGATCCGGAAGAGAACGATACAATAGAAGAAGAATGTTGTATCATTTTAAAAGTTGGATTGTTTGAGTAATTTAATTCGCCTTTCTCGGCGTGACAAAACATTGTCATTGTGTTCTTGTACGTTGTTCCTTCAAAATTTATCGAATAACTTGCTGAGACATGAGAGTTGTCCGCTGCACCATCGTTTGCGCCGTGACCAAAGTAAATCCATTTAGCATCAGCGTTAATGCTATTGTTGTATCTTATACCGTTTCCACTATCAAGTGCTGTAGATGCTGGGGAACTAGAAGATGGAAAGAACAATATTCCCTCTCTATAGAGAACATGGCCAACAACAGAACCAGAAACACTACCTGTCCCGAAGGTGCATAACAATTGCCCGTTTTGTCTTTCGTCTTTGGCTGTCGCTATGAGAGTTCCCGTAATATAATAATTTAACTCGATGGATCCTTTCTTGATCTCCGACCCATAGAATATGGAAGGTACATTAAGCATATTGACATCTGATGTGAATAAACTGTCTAGTGTTGAATTTGCGGTTGCAAAGCTAGGGTTAATTGTCTGGTATTGTCGACACATGTTCTTTATAACACTAGATGTGTGATTCAAGTTAGTCAAAGTCGAAAGGTCGGGTTGTAAAAACTTTCTTGTTATTGAAGCTGACATCTTATAAGAGCCGGTTAAAACATCTGTTCCGTTCAATGTGGTCACGGCACCTGCGAAGGTCGTTGCTGATGCTTTTCTTTTGCCTGTTAGATTGTTAAGATCTTTTTTAAATCTAGTTTTATAACTTGAGTTTGCCTCAACATAAGGATAGATAAAAGAACCGGATCGATTAATGTTATACTCATACAGGCTCAAATACCCAGCCGGTACACCCTTATAGTTATTACTGTAGGATCCGGAGATATTTTGAGAATTGTTAATGTATATTTCGGAGTTGTAGATAAAGAAATCCCACTCAGGATGCATCTTCACCCTGTTGATAAAAATATCATTGGGTCCGAATTTTTTATGTGACATATTAGTAATCTAGTCGTGCGCGGAGTGTGTACTCAATTGTAGGATCTTTACGCAAAGGCTCAGAAAGTTTTCCAACCGCTAAAAGCTGATTGTCCGCCGAATAGAGTCCAATGGTTGTGACATATGCTATGGGATTGTCTGTGCTGTTCTCTTTTACTCTGATTTGACTTGAGGAGAGATATGTTGGATTTGCTGAGTAGTTATACTCATTATGATTGACACGACAGAAATATATCGTTGAGTTAAGCTCTACTGTATTGTTAAAGCTTATGTTGTTTATTCTGTGTCTCAAAGCATCGGCAGAACCGGAGATTGAAGAGCCGGTTAAAAGCGATTGCAGAGAGTTCGCAAAAGAGTCGTTTGTCATCTTTGGTGCACCGGGTCCGCCGCCAGACGATAATAAAATTCCACCAGATCCACCACCGGAGAAGGCAGTAGCATTTGTGCTAGTGGTATTATCGAAACTAGCTGCTGTTGTGATCACTGTGTTTCCTAGATGATGTGTTGCGGCTGCTGATTGTTGTTTCAATATTATCACTCCATCTGAAAAATCTTTTGATCCATCATCCCATGGTCTTCCTGCGCTATCAAAGCCAAAAATGCTGCCATTGTGACCACTAGCATGCTCTATAGCTTGACAAAGGTTTTCTGCTGCTGCTGCGCGTGATCCACCGGCATTAAATTCATTACTAGAAATGTTTGCACTATAATCATTTTTTATTTTATAGGTTTTAGTCAAACCAGCAAAATCAGTAATGGCTATGGTACCATTGTTTACACTGTTAAAGTTTGAAGTATGAAAAGTGAAAGTGGTCTCAGCTTTAGCAGCAGCGCCGCCAAATACAGAACTTGACAAAGCCACAACACCAGCTTGATAAAAGATCAATCCACACTTTTGCGTACCATCGGATGTACTCAAGTGCGTACCAGTAGAAGATGTGTGTGCGAATAAAATACCATATTCTCCAACCGGTGAATTGATTTTATACGAGGTAGCTGCCTTTGTATCTGCTATTTTAATTCTACTTGCAAAAGGAGTGGTATAGTCTGCATCTACTCCAAGCTCAAGCTCAAAAGTTCCTTTCTTGATTTCATCTTTGACAAGAAGTCGAGAGAAGGACAGAAACATACACTCTTTCAACTTATTACCGCCAGCAACAATGTCTCCATCTTCATCAAACAATTGCACAGAGCCTGTTTTATCGTACCCGACCAAGACCTGTGCCATTTGGTTATAAATATTGATCTTCTTTGATCTCTGTGCCGCTGCTGCGGTTGTTGATGCGCTCAGTGCGCTAGAGTTTGCGAAACCGGTTGTAATGTCAAAAATATGGTTTGCAGAAGAACTTAGATAGGGATAATCATATACTGACTGTAGCATTCCATGGGAAAAGTCCTTGATATTATTATCGGAGTATGTTCCGGAAACGATTGTTCCTGTAATTGGAATTGCCTCATGTAACAAAGTTTTTGTTGATATTTTGTCATCCGGGCTGAGGTTTTTGAAAGTTGAAGCCATTATTATTTCCTATTATTGATTAAGTTTTACAAATCTAACTGGTACATCGACAGAGTATCCTGTGTTTAATCCAGTGATTTTTACAAGAGTGTCTATATGTTTAACATTTGAATTATTTGTTCCGCCCTCATCTTTAAGCACTGACGTGCCACCAAGCTTATCAAAAAGAAAGTCGGATTGTCGTAGATCTATAGAAGAAGCAATTCTAAACTCTAAATATGTAGATCGAGCACCAGCAATAACTTGTGTCGCAGTAGATTCTGCGGTTTCCCTGTTAACGTATACAAACTTTGGATCGGTTTCTGCAGAAACTGTATATAAAGCAATGCTATCGTCGTCGACGACGCCACTAAGTCTTGTTCCGCCATCTACACTAATCACTGAACCTAGGCGATTATCTAGCTCTATTGTATACTGTGTTTCATCTAAAAACAAATCAGAAATGTTAGTTTGAGGAGGAACAGCGCTATTATCAATACCAGCATCGACTCTAATATAGTTGGAATCCTTTTGGGTGCTAAACCCTAACATAAAACCTTGCTTTAGTCCGGCTGAACCGAAGGCAACAGAACTAGTCAAAGCTGTACTGCCATTGTTGTCTTCTGTATTTCCATCAACAGCAATAAAGAAAGAGCCCGAACTAGCATGCATTGCTGTTGATGTGCCGTTAACTATTTCATTTAATTTCAAAATTGGCAAATACAACAAGTTATTTCTAGGTATACTTATGAGCATTGAACTCATTGCTGATGTATTGTTTGTGAATGATTCAAAAATTGGTGTTTGAAGTATTTCTAGTTCTTGATATGCTGAACCTGTGCTTGTGTTGTATAGTGCATAGTTGATTTCATCGTCTCCAAGTGCAAACTTTACAATATTAAAAGAACCGTCTCCCTTTGCCAAGCGGCGCCTACCTTCATCTGTTAAAACGACATCCAATATGATATCACCACTGTTGTCTAGAAAAGCCATTATTATACTCCTGTGTTTTTACTAAAATAATTAGTTTGGTTTTATTATTTTAAATAGTAGATTCAAGTCTAGTTTCCTTCCGGAGTTTTTTGACTCTAATCTTAGCTTTATATATTTGTCTTTGTTACTGTAGGACCATAGACCTTCATCAGTCGGCAATAGGCCCAAATTTATATTCTCAACAGCATCCTCAGCCGTTAAGTTGGGATCTAAATCAGACTCATTAATTATAGTATGTTCAAAATTTGGAATTATCTGTAGATACTTTCTCATTGACATATTGTTATCATAATAGTCTGGTTCTGGGAAGCTGTATGTATTAATTAGTAAGAAAGTTTCATCAGCGTCCTCATACATCTCAATTTTATACACTGATGATGTGTTTGAAGGATTACCTTGATGCGACAAAGTCCTAAACATATAATAATACTCTTTTTGATGGCGAATATAATCTACAAACATTACATTCTTTGATCTATCGCCATTGTTGTATACTACATTTGATTGAACAGTGGCGATTAAATTACCTTCAAAGTCTGCATATGTATTCGGAGGATTATCTATTCGATAGATCTCATAGACACCGCTGGATGTTTTTCCACTCTGCACCAGTATGTCATCTGAATTAAAGTACTGCTTTAAACGTTCAATGTAATCTTGATTACCGGAAAAAGGCATCATAGGTTTGCGATTATATTCGTTAACAATATTGCCATCCTGATGCTCCAGTCTGATCTTTATTTTATTTTTTGTAGTTTTTTCATTGAAAAATTGAACCTCTGGGGCAATCGGTGGAGGCTCTACAACTCTAAGAGCATGAGAAGCTACTGGAATCTCAGCTATTTTGAGAGAAGGTTTGTTAACAAACTCAAAAACCATGACCGGCTGTTGTGTCTCTGTGAGTATATTGATGTTTTCATACGAATAATTGGATCCATGAATTGCATACATTGCTACCACATCATAGATATATTCTGTATTGAATCTTATCTGCGTATCTATGAAGTCCTTTAGTTCTATTCTCTTTATGAAATAAAATGTCTGGATAGGAGTTGACCTTCCTTGTCTTCGCTTTATTACCTTAAAACCAATATGTTCTTTTTGATGATCGTCTCCAAAGCTAATTTTATCATAATCTAATAAATTAGCTCTCATGAGGGATCGAAACTTTCCGATTGCCAACAGCTTATAAAAATAAAACAAAAAGGGGTTTTGCGTTCTATTGAGATGTAGAGTGGTAGATTCCTTAAGGAACATTTCATCACTCTCAATTAAATTCGTCGACATATCAAATGATTCCAGCTCATCAAACAGATCATATACTTTAATGCCGGTAGTCGTACCATTGACCTCAAAGTTTCGAAATGTTGAGTTCGATTTCCTAAACGACTTAAGAAAAAAATCAGTGATTGAAGACTCCAATATGGCGTTTGTTATTGGAGATTGCAGCTTATCATCTGGTATTGTACTGTTTTTGCCGGGGGTGTATATGAAGGAGGGTAACCTGATCCTATTAAAAAACGGACAATTGCCTATTTGAGATGAATCACTAAGATTATAATCATAATCCACATAAACATGATTATTTGCATTGTCGTAAGACAATACAACAGTCTCTTTATTTTCATAATATATTCTAAAATAATCAGTTCTGAGTGCTGCGTCGTAATCTTCTAAGCCTAAGTATTGGCCGTCGAATTCATAATTATTTATCGGAGTGCTCGGGGCTAACATTACGGTGCTCGATAAATCACTTATAGCACCAAACATAGTGTAAAAATTCTCTTGTTCTTGTTCGAAAGATCTTTGATACAGTGCTCCGATCAAGAAATTGGGCAATGTTCTTTCCTCAGCAGCAGTGGTGTAGTTCTCGTAATCCTCGAAACGCAAATTATAATATGAAAAAGCATCACTAGCGTAATTGTTATAATTGAAAGTGTCAGAGCTTCCGTCTACGTCCGGCATAGATATCTTAGTCTTGTGTGTAATGAAGCCAGAACCTTGAACCTCCAGAGCAGCATTTTGAATCTTGTCTAAGATTGATCGATCAAACATAACTCGAACTGTTTGTTTCAATTGAATTTTTGTTCCGTCATTTTCAAAAACAGGGGTTTCAATATCAATACTGTTTATGCCATCACCCACCCTGAGAAGCTTTTTCATTTCGTCTGCGCCGATACTCTCAGTATCTATAATACTTAAAACAGTCATCAATAATTACCTCGTACTATGGTTGTTTGTGGGATGGCCTGTGTGGTCGTATCAACTCTCTCCACTGTGACCTTTTTTAATGGCTCTACAACACTAGCGTTATCTGGATTTTGAGAAATAATAGTTGATGAATAGAAGACAGGCGACAAGAGCGTATCAGTGAATACTTCCACCATATCATTTACATCCTCTGACAGTGGTTGTGCTGTTTCTATGTTTATCTGCTCTTCTTCCGATGACTCTATAGTAAACACTTTGTCGAATATTTGAAAATTCTGACTGTCGTCGATTGTTAGGTTGTCAAAATTTGTATTTTTTATTTGACAAAGCACATTTTTTCCTCTAAGCATCTCATAATTCTCAGTTGTTATCTCTTTGAAAATTGGCTTATTTAGCATGGGTATGCCATTAACTGTTTCGAAACCATCTAAATATTCAATCTTTCCGATATTCATGAAGTTTTGCTTCATGACTTCATCAGTCTGGGGGTTCGCCAAGGGATCGAACTCTAAATTGTTAACATCAAAATTAGTAGAATTAGATCTGAGCAGCGACAGAGCTTTAACTTGCACTGGTATCTCTGTGGGTTTTTTGGAAAAAGACTTCTTTACGGTGTTGTTTTTAGACGATAGATCAAAAGTGTCCAAGGAAACTTTCTTTGTTTTTGTCTTTAAGATTGATTTATCGAGTAGTCTGAACTCTTTTCGTATTTTATTGAGCTTAAGTGGAGTCTTACGTAGAACCTTTAAGACCGCATTATTAAACTTAGTGTCATCCCCTAAGTACTCCCGGGAATCTACGTAAAGCTCCAGATCCTCTTCTCTGTCAATTAGCGAATATTGTTCTTCGCTAGTATCACCAATCAACGATCTGGTTATCTTGAGATTGTTAAAGAAGTTAACCTCCATGCTTTCTGGGTTTAATTCTGTCGTATCAACTTCTTTGGTGCCAAAAAACACTCGACTAGGGCTAAAATATTTAAACTTGTTGCTATCCAGATCTACAAAGCTCCTCTTATCGTCATCGGACATATCTTTGAGAAGTGGATTTGTTTTGGATGGTGGAGACTTAAAATACTTTTTTGTTTCTATGTTTGCCCGCTGGGTCAATTCACTCAGGGATATCTTTTTCAAAGCTTCATGTTTTGTGCGCGATATATAGTTAAATCCAATTTTGGGTAACATTGGCTTTTTATATGTCTTTTTAATCTTTATTGTTTTCTCTATCAATGGCCTATCTTTTCTAGGAGATCTTGAACTAGTTTTTCCATATTTTTTCTCATTATTGACATTATATGTCCTTCGATAGTGTTCGATTACCTTGTTGTAATAGGTGATTGCTCTATTGATAGACATCATATCTGCTGTAAACAAGTTGAAAGATTCTAGCATGTGATCGCTTTGCATCGTAAGACCAGACAACCTCTCCGCGATCTTGAGATTCTCAAAAGCTTTGAATATGAATATGTTCTTCAATTTACCCAGATCGATCTCGGAAACTATTGTACCAGTATCCTCGCTGATTGTGATACCGTATTGAGAATAATAAGAGACCAAGAAGTCTATTTTAAACTTATCCCCATCGAAAGCATTCTTAGCCTCCAAAGTATTATAGAAGCCTTGTAATTTATGAGCGGAAGAGAGCAACTCTCTTAAAAGGCTCTTTGTGTATTTCAAAAAATTATCCTCTATTTGCAACTTAATTGAGAATCCGTGCTCTACTCCTCTGATTTCTTTAATTTCGTAATCGGTGAATGTTATAGGTCTTATGTTCTTAGGCAATGTTAGGTTTAATTGTTTTATTGACCCTACCTTTTTACCTTGTCTCAATATATCCGGAGTTATCTCTTTGCCATCAAATATTTTAACTTTTGATGTTGCCTGTACCTTTGTGGGATCTACTGAGAGCTTTTCGGTGCTTGTTATTTGATACATCACCTTTTCTTTAAGTTTTTTGCTGTTATTAAAAGATCTAGCAATCACCGAAGAGTCACTCATGTTTAGTTTTGTTACCGGCAAGTTAAAAGCATTAGAATGATTCGATCTGGTAACACTATGTCTCTTTACCTCGATATTCTTGATATCCAAGTTGCCGGCAATTTCATGAAACATCTGTGGGTCATTACTGTACATTATTGCCGCTGTCTTGCTTTCTTGAAGGGACAAGTTATATAAATCTGCCATAACAGCACAGCTTACATTCCCATCGGCATCTTGTACATAATCCTGCTCATATGTCAAAGGCATGTTTTGTGGTGAAGTGGAGGAGTTAATAAGCAATGGCCCTTCACCTTTATAATTTAAAGACGGCAAATATTTCAATTTATTATTGATTGTTTTGCTTAGCCTCAACTCTGCGTGGGGCGTTATAACATGCTTGGATCCTTCCATATACACTGTGTCTTCATGAAGATGCACAGGGCCAGCCCAAGCGGTGTTTTGGTTGACATAGAAAATGTTAGCCATTTTAACCTTTTCACCAGCCCTCAATATGTCCTCTCCTGTCACAGACCCTAGATAATTCTCTTGTGCGTACGATAAACTAAGACCTTCATTTGCCTTTAGTGTAGCTAGGTCAATCTCAGCAGAGGCGAAGAGTGTGAGGTTGTGGGGTGCGGAATTAAACTCTAGGGTTTTTGTAGCTTGTAGTTTTCTATACCTTACTCCATCGACAAACACATCAGATTCCATAAACTCTGTTATGATTTCCTGTGTATAAAGATCTCCACTTACAAGTTTATTAATTCTCGTGTCACCACTGGTGACGTTATCAATCAAGCTTTTTGAGTAAGCTCCAACCAAGATGACTCTCAAATATCCGCGAAATTTATCATCTATGGACCAAGTTCTATCAAAAGTGTCATAAAGGGAGATTGTGACTCTAGCTTTTGAAGTTTGTCTGTTTATAATTTGATAAGATATCTTTTCAATATGCACGTTTGGTAGAAATTCATTTCCAATTATTGAGTCTGACATTAGTCGCAATCCTCCAAATCTTCCGGACTAACGGACGAAGCATAGATGTTTAGTGGATCAATCACCTGTTGATCTGGGCATATTATCTCGTCATCCAAATAGATATTTTTGACCTTAAGATCTCCAATGGTCGCGCAATAATCAGATTCTGCTATCTCTTTGTCGACTAAAATTTCAAAATAATATGACACATCATCTGGTGACCCTTCTGGTATTTCTTGTACTTCTTGATCTCCAATGTACAGATCCCCGGAAATTCTGTTCGTAGCTTTATCAAAATTCATCTTTTTATATACCAAATCTCCTGTTCCGTCCAACTGCTCTACTTTGTATGCAGTCACATGAAAGTTTTCTTTTTCATCAAATGCGTTTGATTCTGCAATTCTGATCAAAGGATCTTGCTTTTGTATCATAATTTTAGACCCATCTGAAAACGGAGTTGATTGGTAAAATTGATCTATTTGATTAGTCGGCACTTGAAAAGTGTTTTGCTGTGCCGATGCGCTATATGAAACAACAATATCTATCTGGGGTATCGAAGAAGTTTGTATGCTCGGAGATGAATAAAATTTATCTGCGGAATCTATGTAGCCCCTGAAGGCATCGACTTGGTAAGCTGGTGATCTTACAGCGTCATACTCTACCGTTCCTATGGGGTAAATCAAGTGATTAACGTGATCATCTCTTGTGTTTTCTCTCACATTGTGAATTGCAACCTCTAGGTTTTTTGTCTCATTAATGTTGATAGAAGTCTCGACACCAGTTATATTTGGATTCTGCTTCAACAAGGGAGTGTTCTCTCTTATTCTCACGTCCGCGTCATTTTGTTCTTCGGAATGTCCATTGGCATTACTGTCGTATACCACATTACTGTCAAAAAACCTGTAGTGGTGGGGATTGAGTTTTCCAATTGAGAGCTTATATCTTCCAAGAGGTGTAAGCTCAACTTTCATAACTTCTTCTTTTTTATCAAAAAATGTCATTTTTTACTCTTTGGGAACAAGTTGGTGAAATCTACATTCCTAGAAGCCTCAGATGCTCTCTTCGGTGTATCAATAATCTCACCTTGATCATCCTCTTTAACGTCAGATAGTTTAATGGATGTATCAATCTTAACTAGTTCTACAAGCGAAAAGAAATCATAAGGCCAATTGTATTGGACCTTAGAGCGTGGACCTATAGCATCAGCTTCAATCCCATCACCTAACAATGCAGAGGTTTTGTCACCTTTGCGGGTGTATACTTGTTCAAAGTATCTAGATGCCGCTCTCTGCTTAACTTTAAATACCATCCATCTGATGTCGGATTTCAATTTTTTCTTAGAGAGCAGTCTCCTGTTATCGTTGATCAAGGAGTGACTAATTGAGATCTCCTGCTCTTCGTGAGACCTGCCAATCGATGGGAGCACGTTTTGCCAAACATCTGCGAGGTCAAGTGTTGAAAGGCTTGTCGAAAATTCAAAAATATACATTGCAATTGGCTCAACAAGATTTGGGAAGTTAACAAAGTCCATTGTCGGAGGGAAAATAAATCTCTTCATTTTGTCAACCATATCAATTACCGTTTCATCAATAGCTTCCGTCTCTCCATCGATTGCTCTTTTTACCATCTTTTCATTAATTTTAAAGAATTTTTTAACACCAGCCTCCTCTATAAAAGGGACAGCTACAACACATTCAGAGATCTTTTTGGAAGATGCAGGTTTTCCTAGTTTTATAGGTTCACCAGAAAAGCCACAAAGATCTGCCAAAGATCCCGTAGTAGCTGCTTGTGCTGGGGTTTTACCTAGGTTTCCTATCTGCCATGAATCTGGAATATCGGTTACTTGCATGTATATTCCTTCATTTTCCGCTGGTAGTCTTCCATATTGGTGCCATACACCTAGAGGAACAGAGGCAGAAGATGCATTATTTGGAAGCGTTCTATTGTCTTTTTGATGTTGAAAGTTTAATATTGGGGTCTCAAATTTTGGCTGGATTATCCACCGAGTTTTTGTTTGATCATCAACTTGCACTTCGACACCAAAATTCGATAGTGCGCTTGGAAGCTTACCTTTACCAAATATGTTTAATGAAGCAGACAATTGGAGGGCATTGTCGTTAATAACATCTAGGGCCTGTAAACCTTTTAATCCGGCATTTGCTTGATTAGAGCCAACAGCGTGTAAATATACCGTAGTATCGATTCTCGTATATGAGACACTACTAGAGTTCATAATTTCGTCAATTGTGTATTTTTTAGATGCAGTTGGTTTAAATGTTATATCCGCCCATGCTTGGCCGTGGTAATATGGTGGCGTAAAGGGATAATTCAAACCAGCCTCTGAGTTTGATTTTAAACTAGTAGAAGATGCTTTAATTATCCCAGTAGTGTCTGGGACATGTAGTACTCCACCGGTAACTGTGTATCCACCTTCACTTGGTGGGCCGAAAGCAGTTGGTCGAGAGTACATCGTAATTGTCTCTTTCTGTCCCGTACAGATATCCTGTGGTGTTTGGTAGTTAACGCCGTTGGAGTTTGTTACAAAAATACCTGCTGAGTCCATGGAACGGTACATTTTTACTCTCATAGAGTAATCCCGACCAGCAGTCGCTTGACCAAAATTAGGATCCCCTTGTGGGAGGCTTGTAAGAGTGGTAAATGATTCTCCCTTAAGAAAGAAATTGGGAACCTCAGCAGCAAAATTATTGGCCATCATTTTATAAAGATTATCTCCATTGCCATCCCAAGTGGTTCTAGATTCAACATTTCCCGATTCATGAGGTTCATTGCAAACTAAAGAATAATTTGATAAATACTTCTCTGGTTCGACAAGCGCTTCGAAGGGTATTCTCCTATTAATAGCAGATATACCTATTAAATCCCCACCAACAGAAGACCCTAGAGATCCAGTTATAATTGGATAATCACATGCCACACCGGACTTTATTGAGTTATAAAGAACTCCCGGTGCAAACAATGGTGCAATAATGTTTTGAAAGCCATTCGAAATTTGCAAATTAGTGCCGATACCAGTTGTAGTTTGGATAAAGTCTTTGTAGGAACTGTAAAACTGTTTAGCGATATCGACAGTTCTTTGTACAGGATAAAAGCCATTATATGGAGTAAGCTTCTTTATTGCTTTACACCTAATTCGAATCTCTGAAGGCTCTGTGAATTCCTTATGGTCATCTAAAACAATATCAAAATTCTTAAGAAAGTCAGAATTAGAATAGATCTCATAAAAAGCTTTTGTCGAGGAATTAGAGTCACCATCTTTTCCACCCTCTATCGAAAACATTGCATCTATATCGATAAAAGACCCGGATTCCATAAGAGTTTGAACGTGTTCAGACATTCTATATTCCGGTATAATTGTGTAGTCTTTACCTTTTCTTTTTATCTCATCGGAAAAATCGTCGTATGAATCATAAAACGGTTTTTTTCCGGAGTGTGATGGGGTGTCCCAATATGCTTCTCCGCCGAATATAGTATCAGCAGTCATATCGCTACCGGCAATCAATGAAGTCAGACCTGATGGAGACACTACTGATTCTTTATCCGTTAGTGTGTGTCTTCTACTATAAATTGGAGATGATGCTAACTTAAGATTGTAGTGAGTATCTAGTGTAATAGAATTCAAGCTAGTTGCGAATTGTGAATAATGGTTCCATAAAACCCCAAAAGAAGAGGTTACTTTAGGGCCTAAAGAACTTATAGGGCCACTATACACGCCTAAGTTCTCAACAAGTGGAGTGGCAAAGTTTTGCCAATTTGAATCGACATCTAAAGGCCAAAAACTAGAATTCGCCACAGATATATTAAACATGGCAGTATTTGTCTGCTGTCTGTTGGTTAAAGAGTCTCTCCAGTTAAAAGAAAAAGTTGTTCTTGCTCTTGTGTAGGATTTATACGTATATTGTTGCGGTGGATAGATGTTTTGCCTATAAACTAGTTTTTCGAATGAGTTCATAGGGGATGTTTCGTCCTCTAAGGCATTCTCCAAGTAATACCCCTTCAGTGACTCATATACTTGGTCACTCTTCTCTTTAACATTTGCAATATCATTAATCTGATCATTTGTAAAAAAGGCAGTGTCATTGTTAAAACTCACTCTCTTTCGGAAAGTCTCTTCTTTTGGTCTACCGAGTTGATCATATCCGTCGACGGTGCCAACAACAAACATTGGCTTATAGGCCGATACCACTGCTGGTTCATCCAAAACAAGCGTATTTCCATACCTTTTAAAAGCCACCACCCTTTGACCGTTGGTTACCATTGTAATTTCTTTTCCGTTCTCAACAATTGAAAACTGGTTGGTTTCACGCATATGGCGAGACAAAGGATTCTCCGACACTCTTAACTGTTGCCATGATGAATGACCGTAAGGTCCATTATTGTACAGATTGATACCTAGAAGTAATCTCGTATCAGCCAATGCTGCTCCAATTATTGAAGAATGGCTTGTATTTTTGATATCGGAAAGTGTTGTTGACCCCAATGTCATGGTATCAACCGATGCACTCATATAAACGTACCTATTCAAGCCTAAATGATCTAAAATTGCCATGTTTTTTCCTATGTTATATTTGAAGAAGAGGGGAAGACTATAGCTTCGACGTACCCCGCTGATGAACTAACTATACCATCCTGTGGAGAATACCCTAAAATTCTTTGTCCGCTCCTCCAGTTTGATCCGCTTAGTGCACTATTAATCCAAGAATATTGGAATTCACTTCGAGGTAAAGAGGAAGCAACAAAAGAATTGTCATGCTTACTTCCCGTTACTACAGATGTACCATTGTATTGCAATCTTCTAGAGGTATTTCTGTGTTGTTTTGTGAAAGACGGAGAGGTATTATAATCATTCGCCTGAACTGTTCCATATACAGAGTCGATGCCAAACTTGCCGGCATGTCTAACTAGTAATGTATTTAGCCCATCTCTGTTTCCTAGGTGATCAACAACCCTAATTGTCCCAGCCTCACCAGAACCTCCAACTGCGGCGGATCCGGACATCTTGACTTTGACCCCCTTAACGGTCAAATTTCTAAAAGGTAAAGCATTGTGAGCGGAATATTCTCTAGCATATACATCTAAATAGGCGAGCGATTGGACTTCAATCCCACCGGGTGCTGAGAATCTTGTGGATATTATAGTGTTATTCTCCTCGGTGCTATTTGGAAAAGAAGAAGTGGGCAGCGCTAAAACAACATCTTTTGCTT
>UEXN01002141.1_pt1 | contig 14394 bp, 12 predicted proteins | sample 1796711 | NCBI WGS metagenome assembly UEXN01 (sample SAMEA4772470, study PRJEB27181) | metagenome | reverse complement strand
CAGTTTCAAGTGGCACTGATTCTTTTGCAATTGGAACGGATACTGATGCAACAGGTTCAAATTCATTAGCAATAGGAAAAGGCGCACAAGCAACTGCAAACCATAATTTAGCTATAGGTTTAAATGCTTCTGCTTCTGCCGAAAGAGCTATAGCGATTGGCAATAATGGCGTAGTTGCAGGGTCTACTTATAGTACAGCAATAGGCCATAACTCAGGAACAACAGGTTCTACTACAGCTTCTGGTTCAGGAGCAACGGCTCTTGGCGGTTCTTATGCTAGCGGAGTAGACAGTCTTGCCGCAGCAATTGATAACAACACATCCTCTTACGGAGCGACAGGAGCTACTAGTATTGCAATAGGAAATCTTGCAAAAGCCACTGGTACTAATTCTGTGGCAATTGGAAAAGGCAGTGTAGCTGAAGCAACAGAGGCGTTGGCTATGATGGACGGAACTGCGTCAAGTCAAGATGCTGTCGCTATTAGAGGACTAGTTTATTCTGGAGCGACTGGCGGCGTGGCGATTGGCGGGGCTGCAACCGTTAGTGCAAATTATGGAACTTCATTAGGCTATAAGGCAACAAGTATAGATACTTATTCTACGGCAATTGGTTGGAGCCGTGCTGCTGGTTCACACGGATTTGCTGCTGCTATAACAGATAACGGTTCAAGCTATGGAACTACTGCCGCTAATGCAATTGCGATAGGCTACAGAGCAAAAGCCTCTGGCGCAAAATCTATAGCACTCTCTGGAGAAAATGCAGCAGCAAGTGGTGCAGGTTCTTTTGCGGCTGGTGGCGAATATCAAACTGCTTCTGGTGCATATTCAGTAGCAATAGGCGGCTCTGTTAATACGGCAAGCGGCGAAGCGTCTTATGCTTTTGGAAAAAGAGCTTTAGCAGCACAGGTCGGCAAGCATGCTTACGGCGCACAACTAGTAGGTACTACGGGTGCTACTCAAGGTGGCATGATGATTTTAGTAGCGGCTACAACAGATGCTACAGCTACTATTTTGCGTTCAAATACAAACTCAGCAGGTTCTACCAATCAAATTGTAGCTGCGTCCGATACAGCCATAACATTTGATGGTTCAGTTACAGGCATACAAAATGGCGCACAGGCTTTTGGCTCGTTCCTTATTTCTGGTTTGTTAGTAAATGATGGCGGCACAACAACTTTGGTAAATAGTACAACAACAGTAATTAACAACGCTTCTAGCTGGACTCTTGCTTTATCAGCAGACAATACAAATAACGCATTGGCTATTACAGTAACTGGCGAAGCCTCACATAATATACGCTGGGTAGCAAATATCAGAACTAGTGAAGTCACATACGCTTAATAAAGGAGCAAACTAAATGGCTATTCAAAATAACATTGCAGAAGGTGCAAGTCAATACGGCATTGCATTTAATAACGCATACTACCGTATTGTAACGGCAGCAATCTCTCGTCAACGTGGGTCAGACCCAAAGTTTCAAGTGATGATTGACCTGTCAGCATACGCTACAGCATCACCAACAGACGACACTCGTGAGGTAGACTTTAAACGCTATCACGCAAACTTAACAGACATTGAAGCCACATCAGGTGATACTTTTTTAGACAAGTGTTACAAATGGGTAATGGCACAGTCTGATATGGATGGCTCTACAGCCGTATAAGGTATAGTATATGTCACTTACCATCAATCATCAGACTAATGATATTAGCAATTCTACTGGTGGACCACATGGCATGACTATACCGCTATGGGTAAAGGATGGTGGATACTACTATGATCCAGATAAATTTATTATGGTAGGTTGGACTAATGATGCACATCGTGAGTTTAAAGTGCCGGAAACAGTAACCGTACTAGACAAGGCAAGGCTTACTACTCGTGTACTTAACATTCATGGTCGGTACGCTATGCAGAAAGAAAACAGTGACGGTGACTTAGTTGATATGACTACTGATGAAGTCACCGCTGAAGTATCTACTTGGTTTGATTCTTGGAGCTAGAAATGAAAATAGAGCAGTCTGTAAGCCCTGAACTTCGTGTAGCACTAGAACTAGAAGCACACGAAAAAGAATGTGCAGTGCGTTACGCTGCTGTAGGTGAGAAACTAGAAGCACTAGACAAACGCATGTGGCGTTTAGAAGCAATGATAATGGGTAGCACTATAATGGTAGTAGCTATGGTAGTTACAGTATTTATGGGAATGAGTTAATATGGCGATGTTCAAAGGATTTAAACCTCAAGCAATGAATAAGATTGCAGGGGCTATGGGCTATCAAGGTGATATGAACCAGTTTCAGCAGTACGTTGACCAAGACCCCGCACGGCAACAACAGATGAATATGTATACGAATGCCGCACGAAAGATGGCAGCAGGTGGACATGTAAGGCGGTTTGAAGATGGTGGTTTTAATCCGGCAACTAGGTATACAGTTCCTAACACACAAGACCCTAGCGAGTCTAATCTTATTCAAGTAGGTTCTCCTCAAGATACAGCAGCAAATAGAAAGCGTTCTGCATACTCAGACGAATTAAATTTAGCATTTAGAAAGACCTCTCCTTATCAAGCACCTGCACAGCCACTAGCTGATCCAAGACTACCGACACAAACTACACAAACTTCTGCAGCAGGTAATGCACTAGGTAGTTCAGTTGGTACATTAGGCCAAGCACCTGCGGCGCAACAACCTGCTGGACCTATAGCTAGTGCTGGTACACTTCCCAATATTCCTGCTTCAGAAATACCAGACCTACCAGTGACTGGGCCTATGCCGCAGCCTGACCCGCTGCTTCCTGAGCAGCCTGACCCGCAGCCTCAACCCCCGTCAAACAGAGGCGTTGTAACTAATCCCGCAGGAACACAAGCCGGTACACCTACTTTTACAGGTGCGTCTGACAATACAGTTTATGATGCGTTTGCACCTTTTAGACAGAATGTAGAAATGTATCCTGAAACTGGCGCATTTAAAAATCCTAATCTTCAATCTTCACACGACACTATGTTGGAAGTGCTAGCAAAAGAAGAGGAAGCAGATAATCCTCTTGCTCCTGTAAAACAAGAAAAAACTAATGCAATAGTAGATTACCTTCGTAATATCTACACTGGTCCTATTTACAGTAGGGAAACAGGCAATACTGGATTGGGGGGAAATCAATTTACAGAAGATTTTGCCCAATTTGCAAATGCTATGGGCATAGAAATTGATAACATTCTAGCTATGGCAGATGGTCCCTCTTTACTTAAAATACCAGAAGGCAACCCAACACTAACACAAACAGGTTGGATGCCACAAGCTCCTGCCGAAGAACCCGGTATAGGACAGTTTAGTGTAGAACAGATGTATCAGCCCGGTGTTCCTATTGGTGGCACAACAATTGCTGCAGGGATTCAACAAGACCCAAGTCAAATGGTTGCTCCGGGTACAGGTTCATTGACAGGTACTGTACAAGTACCAACCTCTACTGCTGATACATTCCAAGCTGAACAGATTACACCATCACAAGCAAATCTAATGGATGCAGCACAGGCAGCACCTGCAGTAGATTCAGCTATGCAGGCTGTACAGGCAGCACAAACAAATCCAGATGATCCACGTTCTAAAGTTACGGCTGCACAACAAACCACTTCATCAGTAGGTGATCTTGCTGCTGCACAGGGTAATGCGCATTTAATTGATAATGAAATAGTACGTCAAATACAGGCAGGTGAAATTATTGACGGTGTTGCTAATGCCGAAAAAGCATCCTTGTTTACTGAACAAATTCAAGCAGCTACTGCTACGCCTTCTCAAAAGGCTACTGTAGCAGGCCAACTTGATGGCTTAATGCAGCAGTTTGAGGGTGGTGCTACACCTTCTTGGGCTGCTGGTGCCATGCGTAAGGCTACAGCAACAATGGCTGCTCGTGGCTTAGGTGCATCCTCTCTTGCTGGTCAGGCTATCGTGCAAGCAGCTATGGAGTCTGCATTACCTATTGCACAGGCTGACGCTGCCGTACAGGCGCAGTTTGAAGGGCAGAACCTATCTAACCGTCAACAACGTGCCATGCTTGCTGCACAGCAACGTGCTACGTTTATGGGCATGGAGTTTGACCAAGCATTCAAGTCACGTGTACAGAACTCTGCACGTATTGGTGATATAGCTAATATGAACTTTAATGCAGATCAGCAAATACAGCTTGAGAACTCACGTGCAGTAAATACTATGAATCTAAATAATCTGTCTAATAGACAAGCTATGGTTATGTCTCATGCGGCTGCACTAGCACAGTTGGATACACAAAACTTAAACAATAGGCAGCAAACAGAAGTACAGAATGCACAAAACTTCTTGCAAATGGATATGGCTAACTTGTCTAACCAGCAACAGACAGAATTATTTAAAGCACAACAACGTGTGCAGTCGCTGTTTACGGATCAAGCCGCAACTAATGCTGCTTCACAGTTTAATGCAACTAGTGAAAACCAAACAGATCAGTTCTTTCAGAATCTTGGTTCTCAAGTGTCTCAGTTTAATGCGACACAAGCTAATGCACAATCACAATACAATGCTGGTCAGACTAACACAGTAAATCGTTTTAACGCAGAACTAAACAATCAACGTGATCAGTTTAATGCACAGAACCAGCTAGTGATTGCACAGAGTAATGCACAGTGGCGTAGGCAGATAGCTACAGCGGATACTGCTGCAGTTAATCGTGTTAATGAATTGAATGCTAATGCCATATTAGACATCAGTAAAACAGCTTACAATAATTTGTGGAACTATTATGGTGACACAATGGAATGGGCATGGAAATCTGCTAACGATGAACTAGATAGAATGAACGAACTTGCTATTGCGCAATTAAGTGCAGATGCAACCCTAGCAGCACAGAGAGCCGCATCGAAATCTCAAGCAGGTAGTGCGCTTGGTGGGCTTTTGGGAACACTTGGTTCGGCAGCTATCAAGAAAGGACTGTTCTGTTGGGTTGCACGTGAAGTTTACGGTCAAGAAGATTACACGTGGTTACTATTTAGAAATTGGTTGTTAAATAAAGCACCAAAATGGTTCCGTAATCTTTATATAAGTAAAGGTGAATCATTCGCTAAATACATTAGCAATAAACCGCTACTCAAAAAAGCAATTAAATTTGCTATGAATAGCGCAATAAAAAATTATAAAATGGAGTATAAACGTGCCAATAACTAATCCCGCAATATTGATTTATAATAACATGGCAAAGGCAGCAGACGCTATGAACGAACAGCGTAAGCCTATGACTAATAATAAAGGTCTTTTATCATCAACAAAAAGGATGACAAATGAGCCTAAAGTTGGTAAAATAAAGTCTGGTAATATTTCCATGCTTTATTTTGACTCAATACGTAAAAAGCGTAAGGAAATTTAACATGTATGAAGAAGCAATGTTGGATGGTCCTATTCCCGGTCAGTCTTTGGTGATGGAATTAGGTTCTCGTCCGTGGCAACAACCCCCACAGTATGCCACTGTAGAAGAAGCCATTGATTATTATGTGACACGTATAGAATCAGAAGAAGTAACAACTCAACTTCTTGATGTTCTTGAGATGGGTGTGCCTGTAACCACTGTAGCTAATGCTATTCAGTCATCTAGTGTTATGGAAGGTAAGCATACTGTTGACGTGGGTATACTTGTACTGCCTGTACTTATTGAGTTTATTAGTTTGATTGCAGATTCTGCTAATATTAAGTACGCAACAGGACTAGAAGACGATGATAGGGTTCGTGGCTCTTTAGTAGATAAAGCTGTTATGAAGCTAGACGCTAAAAAGATTGAAGATAATGTAGACGCAGAAAAAGAAGAAGAAGAACCAGAGAATGAAATTCTCATCAAAGAAATGAAAACTGCTGCAGATGAACGTGCAGGCGGTTTAATGGCGCGGAGAAACTAGTATGGGCTTGTTTGGTCTTGGTGATTTTGGTACAGGTTTTATTGAGGGGTTTGCTAAATCTGCAGACGAAGCTCTCAAAGAAGACATGCGTAAAGTAGATTTAAGAGTCGAAAAAGTAGCAGAAGCTAAGATGAAACGTGCGCTTAAAGAACAGGAAGAACGTGCGGAAGAGTTAGAAGAGATTGAAGATGCTTTAGAACAGGGTAGGTCTTTGTTTGGTGTGGATGATCCTCGTTCTGCTCAATACGCTGCTAGTCTGCTAAAGCAAGAGGGTAATCTTGCGTCTTATAAAAGTTTAATCTCTCGTTTACAAGAACAAACTAAAAATAGTAGCATTAATCTTTCTGACTACATACAGAGGGCAGAAATAGACTCACCTACAGGAACTATAAGTGATTATGCTAAGTCTTTTCAGGGTGCTGCTAAAACATTACCCGACTATAAGCTGCCTGATGATATTGAAAGTGCAGGTGCAGGTAGTTTACTTAGTGCTATTGGCCTTGATCAAGATGTTAGTGGTCAGATACAACGCAACGTATCTGAACAGCTTGCTGCTGAAGGAATAACAGCAGAAGAATTGCCTAATATTGACATACCTACACTAGCCTTTGATATGGAAGGTGTGAGGATGTTTAACATGACACCTTCTGAGCGTGTTACTTTTCTTAAACAAGAGTTAGCAAGACCCGGTAATACAGAAGAACGTAAACAGGAATTACGGGGAGACCTTCAAGCAGGGTTACTAGCAGCAAAAGAAGATGGTGATGATGTTACTCAACTTAATAGTTTAGATATGCGATTAGGTTTTGAGCAAGACCCCAAAATAATAGCTGAATTACAGGCAGAAAGAAAAGCTGTAGATAGACGTATGAAAGTTAAAGCTGCCACAAATGAAAAAGACAAGTTGCTCCTTCAATCTAGTTTTGCTGCTTCTGATGGTAATGCTCAAAAAGCAGTTGAACTAGCTAGGAAAGCAGAAGACTTTGGTACACTTGGTCCACTACTTCCTGAATCACTTAAAAGAATGCAAGAAGATAATATGCGTAATATTTCTAACCATACTAATACGGGTGGGCAATCAGGTTATGCAGCAGATAGTGAGGAAGCCAAAGCCGCACAAGTAAAAATAAACGCATTAAAACAAACTATAGAAGGAACAGAGGGTGCAAAAGAATTAGATATGACAACATATCAAAAAGCCTCTAATGGAGTTTACGCTGATATAAAAGATATAATATCTAACTCTCCAGAGTTATTGCAATATTATGATGTTAGACCCGGTGATATAATGCCTACGTATAAAGCGGGTATGACAGAAGAAAAGAAAACAAAAGCAACTGCAGAACTCAGAAAGATTAGAAAAACTATTGTCAATAATCTAATTGAAACATATCCTGAAGGTAGTCCATCAAGAATTGCTCACGAAGCCGTAAAAAATAACATGGTACGTGCTGGTCTTATAGCTGGTGATGTTGCTGCTCCCCCTGCCGAAATAAAAGCTGAAACATCAAGAACGCCTGTAAAAACTGTTACACCCTCTGGTGACGCAGTTGAAGAAGTTGTTTATGAAGATGGTAGTAAAGAAACTGTTGTTGCTGGAACAAACACACCTGTAAAATCAGTTGATGCTATAGACGATGAGATGGGGGACAAAGCTTTAGTAGACCTTACCGCTACACAGAACAAATTTCCTAAAACTGCAGAGGGTATTAAATCTTTACTGGATTCCGTGGATAAAATAAACAAAGCAAAAAATAAAAAAAGTAGCGATGAAGATATAAAAGAGGCAGTAACTGCTATTCATGGTGAAAAGTTTGCTAATATAGTAATAGGATTAAAACAGTCAGGAATAAAACTAAATTCTGTGCAGGGTGAGATTGCATTACTTTCACTTGAAGGTAAGGATAGAGCAGATATAATTAAAGCAGTTAAAACTAAGTATCCTACTTTTGACGTATTTAATTTGGCTGCTGAAATAAATAAAGTTTTGACACAAATAGACCCAAAGAACGCAAGCAAAAAACAAGCGAACAAAGAGATAGCTAACCAAATAAAAGAAGCACAAAGAAAAAAACAGCAAGCAGCCATAAAAAAATTCGGTAAAAACTCTGGTGGGTTAATGACTAGGAAGCAACAATGAACTCTTTACTTGATGACTTAACAAACCTTGCGTTAGAGGACGAAGAAGAAATACTTGATAAGCCTAGTAGTATTCTATCTAGTCCAAATTTAGTTGAAAAAGCATTGCCCAAAGCTACCAAACCGTCTAGTTTGCTGGATGATTTAACTAGTATAGCTTTAGAAGAAACAGTAGAAGAAGCACCTGAAAATGTTGTAAAGACTGTGGGTGACAGAGAAAATATAGAAAAGAATAGTGCGGTGCGTCAAGCTGCCGTAAGATTTATGCGTGATAAACACGGCGTAAAAGACGTTGATGAAGATGAAGCAATGGATGAGTTTATTGAACACTTCCGTCAATTCAACGTAAATGAAATGACTGCAGCAGGAGATTATAACTATGTCTCTGCCCTTGCTGCAGACGCTACAGGTAAAACAAAACTAGATACTAAACGTAGGGAAACCGCAAAGCAAAAACTTGCTGACTACCGTTTGTTATATACTACGTTTCAAGATTTGCCATCCTTTACAGGTGGCGTAGGTCAAACTATAGGCGATTACGCTGGTGGTGTTTTAACTGCTCCTTCCACATATTTAGGGTTACTGCTTCCCGGTGTAGGTAAAGCTGGCGGGGTTGCAGCTACGTCTGCAGCAAAGGCTGCTACACAAAGCGTTCTCACAAACGCATTTAAAACCCTAATCCCCTCTAATGTGATCAAACAAGCTGCTGCTCATCCTGTTACTACTGCTGCCATCGTTGAAGGGGCGGCAGGTTCTGCACAAAATATAGCTGCGCAGAGAACAGAACAAGAACTAAATCTTAGAGACGACTTTAGCTTGGGAGAAACTGCTGTTGCGGGTGTTCTTAGTGCAGCTATGCCAGCCGCTGTTGGCGTGTATCAAACTAAAAAACTTGCACAGAAAGCTATAGAAAGTAGAACAGGCGATCTACTAGGTGAAGCACAAAAGTCTATCCTAATAAAAAATGAGGCAGCCGAAAAATTAGCAGAAGAAACATTAAAGAAAAATAAATTAAATAAAGAAATAGCTAAAGAGTTGAGTACAGCACTTAGACCGCTAGACCCTAAACAGGTTGCGGCTGGTAAGGTTGTCCGTGAAGATATTGGTGAGCAAGTTGGCCTTGGTGTTACAGATGACGTATCAGGTTTAGCTAAAACTCTTGGTGTCAAAGAAGAAGATGTAATAGCAGAAGTGCCAGACTTTGTATTGTCTCTTAACGAAGGACACACCAAACGTATATTTGCGGCAGTCACAGAATTAATGGCTAAATCTGGAAAAGGTTTACAAGAGGGTGAACGTGTGACAGAAGCAGTAGCCCGTGTAATGAGAAGTGATAAAATCAAAGACGATGACTTCGCTATAAAATTATTTGAGAAGTATAATATAACAGGTGATGACTTTGCTAATTTGTTTATGGCAGACATTTCTGATGCTGCTCGTAAGCTACAATCCGCAGGTGAAGCTAGAAAAGTATTTGGACGATTAAATGCGGCTGCAGGCAATGATATTTTTGAGTTAGCGGGTCAGACAAAAGAACTTTTAGAAAAAGCAACTAAGGATGTTGATAAGGGCGATTTACGTGCCGGATTAGATTCTCTTGGTGTGGCTACTAAAGAACAATTAAAAAGAGCAGAAACCACTCGTGCGGGGCAGTTTATGGATAGTTTAAGAAAAGCAGATGAGTTAAGGCGTTCAGCTATGACCTCACAGGTAGCTACTACAATGCGTAATATGGCATCGGGCTATGCTCGTGTAGGTATTGACACACTAACTAAAGCAATGGACAGAGGGACAAGTCGCTTTGTGTATGAAGCTACAGGCGGTAAGTATGGTTTTAAAACTGTAAACGCACAGGATGGAATGGGGGGTGATACCCTATCTGTTTTGTTTGGTCTTATGAATCAAAAAGAAGCAAAAGCAGTAGAAGCTATGTTTAAAGAAGGTTTTTCTTCAAAAGCTACTTCTATGTTTAGAGAGTTACAAGACGTCATCGAATCTGGTGTACCCGGCTCTGCTAAGACAAGCAAGTTACGTGCAATAGGAAGAGAATTAAATGCTTTAAACACTGCTTCAGATAACTTATTTAAACGTGCTGCTTTTGTAGGTAATCTTAAACGACAGTTAAATGAAATGTATTCTAAAAAAGTACGTGCAGGTGAAAGTGTAAATATAGATGAGTTTAACTTATCCAATATTATTAAAGAAGGTAAGTTTAATACTGTTTTCGGAACTAAAGGTGGTAAAGAAGCGTTAAACACTGCTATAGATGAAGCCTTGTATTTCACCTATCAGAGAAGCCCAACTGGTCCCAAAGGTAAAGGTCTAATCGGATTAGCAAATAGTGTACCTTTTGTTACCTCTTCGTTTATTCCTTTTCCTAGATTTATAGCAAACGCTTTACGATTTACCTATGAATATTCTCCTATATATTTAGTAGAAGGTACGTTTAAATCTCTTGTAAAAGATTCTAATAACTATGAAGAAATGTCAAAAGCACTAATAGGTACGGCAGGTTTGTACGGTGCAATGGCTCTGAGAGATAGTGAATATGCAGGAGAAAAATGGTATGAAGGTCGTTTGCCTGATGGTACTACATTCGATATGCGTCCTTTCTTTCCTGCAGCACCTTTCTTATGGGCAGCAGATATTATCAATAGGGTTAAAAATGACGACCCCGTTATAGGAGATACAAGTTTTTGGACAGAGGGTTTACAGGCACTTTCTGGAACGCAGTTCCGTGCTGGTTTTGGTTTGTATGCGTTGGATAAGGCAGCGGCAGACATGGCTAGTGCAAAAGACAGTCCAGAAGCATTACAAAAAATTGGTATTAATATGGCTACTAATATTATTAATACTTATTCCATACCACTTACTTTAGGACAAGATTTGTATAACACGTTCTATGCACCTGACGATGAAAGAATTGTAAGACAAAGCGACTCTTCTGATATGATGACCTACGGTGTAAACAGAATATTATCACGTGTGCCGGGTAACGTAGCCATAGAGGATATGCTCGTAAAGTCTTTTCCGGGAAAAATAAAAGCAAGAGATTTATACCAGCCTGCCACCAGAGAAGGTGTTGTTCGTAGGGTTACTCCTTTATCAAGACAAACTATGGGTATTCTAAAACAAGAAAGAAAGAACTGGTTTGAAAAAGAACTAGACACTCTTAAAATATCAAAGAAAATTGTTAACAGCAAAACTGGTGTACCTGAAGCAGACTTTTTGCTCAATCAATTTATGGGTGAATACATAGAAGATTACGTTGTGCCTACTCTTAAAAATGACCCAGAATATACGGGTAAATCGAGAGAGTTTAAAAAGGAAATGATTAGACGGGCAATTGATGACTATAAAAATGATATTGTTGATATAGTCAAAGCCAGAGCAAAGACAGCAAAAGGCGATACTGAACTTAAATCTAGGTATGGTTTCAATCCTATGGAAGCTATGGAATTTAAGAATCTGCCTAAATACGCTCAAGAAGGTGCATACAACGAGTATCATAGACTTCATGGTATTCCTGAAAAGGGTGTTGCAGGATATAATTACGAAGAGTTAATATTCTATGGTAAATATCTTAAAGAAAGAGGGCCACGAGAAAGTGGTAAATAATAAAAGAGGGGGCAACTAAGCCCCCTTTTCTATGCGCCACCATCCATCATACTCCTTTATACATCCACATATATCATTGGCTAATGCCATACCAAACATATACATTAACCACAGTACAATAGCAGCATAAGGTGCAAGCTTAACGGTTGTCACCGTCACCCTGTAAACGGTTCCTAGCTTTCCTGTCTGCCAGCTTGCTAAGATTATTTTCCATAACGCTACCAAGATTCATGTCCACTTCCTTTGCAAGCATAGCGCAGTACCATAGAACATCCCCCAACTCTGAACCTATCTGATTCAGCTTATCATTGTATCCTTCTATATCTGCACCATCACGTATTAATTTTTTTACCTTATTAGCAATCTCACCAGCCTCACCACAAAGCCCAAGAGTGATATACTCAAGGGCTTTTTCTTTTGGGAAGATGGCAGTTTCAGCAGCACGTATTTGATACTCAGTTGCTGTAATACCACTCATTGTTTTTCTCTCCTTCATCCACTGTTTAGCTTCGTTTTCTAAATTCATTGTTGCTGCGTCCTTCTTGCTGATCTAATGCGTAAGCCATTGGCTTGCCGTAGTAAGCATCATTATACCCCCTCTGCCACTCTCGTGCTTGCATGGTATTCGGATCAGTGTTAAGGCGTATCTCTTGGAAGATACCCTTTGAATCAAACCTACCACCACGTTTGAATGCTTCGTAGCCCCACTCGTATTGAATACGAAGTGGAGCATCATACTTTGTTAGTCCGTTACGCCGCATCTACATTCTCCTGTATCTGATAATTGAACAACTTAATTGCTGTAACCTTGTCAATCTTAAACCACTCACCCTTACGCTCTTCAGCAAAGTGTTCAAAGATTTTATGCATCTCCTTTTCTTTTGTGTGGCGATTGTCTGTAGTCAACGTAGCTATTACCTTGTAGTCACGAAAGGGTGATGATGTCTGGTAGCCATTGAGTCTGTCACTAGATGACACTGCCTTACCTACCTTAACCCAATCCTTCCACGCCTCATTCACAATGATGTACACTTCACCTTGATCAATGCTCTCAATCTTGTTGTGTGACCAAGCATCATCCAGTGATCTATACCTACCAGCTTTCCACAGTGGATGAGATTTTGGTATGTACTTACCATTAACAAACATCCTTTCTAGGTACTTCTTACGGTGTCCAGTTAACCTGCGTCTACTACCATCTTTGTTACCGTAGTACCACCACTCACCGTCTTCAAATCGACAGTTAGCGTTAGTAGGTGCGTAGTTTTCATCGTTCTCTTTTAACTTAAACTGTTCAAAGATCATTTCACTCTCCCTCTGGCTGCGCCTCTGGGGTTTCATTTACAGAAGCTACCAGCATCTTGGTGAAGGCATCCTGCGCTACAATAAGTTGGTCTAGGTCAAACCTAGCTTGTGCAGTCTTACTGTTTAACGAAGCAACATGATTAACCATGCTCTTCTGGTTATCCTCTAGCTCTTCGTAATCGTACTCTTTACCATCAATTGTAATCGTTCTGTTTTCTTCTGTCATTCTGTTTCTCCTTTTCTATGCTGCTTCAATATCTACAATTTCACACACGCCTGCAGTACAGGCTAACTCACGCCCACCTGAAGTGGTGTCTTCCTTCTCAAACTCCTGAAGCAATGACCAGTCTACACTACTTGGCATCTTTGTCAAGAACTCTTTGTATTCTTTTTCATCTATGTCCTGATAAGGTGCTTGCTGATATGTATGCTCACTGAATGGCAGGAAGCTGATACCAGATACCTCATCGAAGTGGTCATACACCCATGAGCCTACCTGCATCCATTCGTTTTCCTTAACAGATATAGTTACGCTAGGCTTATGCTCACAGAAATGACGCTGATAAGTAAGCCATAACTCAAGCTGTTCAATAGCATTCATCTGTGTCCTAGTGACTGCACCTTGAGGTGACTTCATTGGAAAGCTGAATACTGTCGTGCTATCTGGCTTCATCACATCTGCCTCAGAAGGTATGCCCTGATGCATAAGGAACTGTGTGAGTGGGTCTTTGTTATCACCACGTACAGTACGAATGTAGTATGGGTTGTGCCTTGCGTGAATACCAGAGGCTGCATCAGTAAGCTGAGATACAGTACCGCTAGGTTTTACACACGTGACAGCCGTAGACTGTGGAATGTTAAGCTGCTTTGCCATAGCTGCGTTAGTCTGCACTGCTGTATCCTTCAACAACTCAAGGACGGTAGCAAGTTTATCACCTGCTTTAGCCGTTAGCTTATTGTCCATAATACCTGTCAATGATACGCCCAACAATCTTTCTTCTTCTGTATTATCCTTCCATATCTTACGCAGATACTTGAAGTTAGTGAGTGTAGCTTGGAATGTACCTAGGATAGTAGCTAGTCGTACCTTTTCTTTCAAGGTATCAGTTGTATCATTCTCACGCACTACTACCTCTGACAAGTTACAGAACTGATATGGGCGTAAGATTATCTCACTGCAAGGGTTGCAGCCGAAGTCATGGTCTGTCTCACGTCTACCATTCTTAGCTGCTTGCTTGATAGCTGACTGCCTGTTGAAGATACCACGTTCACCTGACTTACTGTCGTACAGAGACAGCCACTCACGCATGAACGTACCCATCTCAGGCTTAGTCTTGTAGGCTACAGAGTTGTTAGCCAACGCACGTTGCCCTTCATACTCCCACCACTTACCTGACTTAGCATGAGCCATCTGGTCATCAT
>UEXN01002137.1_pt1 | contig 14405 bp, 10 predicted proteins | sample 1796711 | NCBI WGS metagenome assembly UEXN01 (sample SAMEA4772470, study PRJEB27181) | metagenome | reverse complement strand
ATTTATTACCATTAGAAAAAGTAGCTCCTGCTGAATCATTAGGATTAAGAGTAGCAATATTTACAGTTGGTGTGTCAGCTACTTGAACTACTGTGTTGTTATTTGTAAAATCATTATTATTACCAGATACATCGTTACCCATGTCAGATGAATTAGCAAAATTAAGAAAAAAACCATTATTTCCAAAGTCACTTGCTTCGTCTAATGTTGTGGTAACGTCTTTACAAATCCAACGTCCAGTGCTTGTGTCAACTTGACCAAATGCACTCAGAGCAATGACTGTTCCATCAACAAATACAAATTGTGACATCAGTCCGTCGAACCAGTTAGCATCACCATTATAAGCACCAATAGTATGTGCTACAGCAGAATTAAAATCTGTTTGAGTTGCAGATGCTGTTCCCTGAGAAACACCGTCTATATAAAATGTTAAGGTTCCTGAGTTATTAGTAAGATAATAATGATGAAAACTTGAAGGGTCATCAACATCTATTTGATATTTTACAGACCCACTAAACGCTATGACTATATCATCACTAGTTACATACATTAAATCTTTGTTACTTGTAGCTCCTCCCATAATTCCTCTTGGATTAACCCCAAGATTTCCTGTTTTCATCCACCACGATAATGACCAAACATCTTGATCTGTAGGAGTTTCAAATGTTCTAGAAAAATATTCTTCATTTGCTGAATTAAACAAAGCACTGTTAGCTACAGTAAAACTATTATTAGTAAAAGGTAAGAACTTTCCTACACGTTGTATTCCACCATTGCCCTCGTAGAGTGTGGTGGAGAAGTATTCTTCTAGGTTAGATTTTGTTCTGGTTGTAGCAGATGCTATTTCAGTTGTGTTAATTGCCTTGTGACCAGTAGGTGCAGATTGTGTCCAATCACTCGAATCTGTTCTTAGCAAAAAAGTTCCCTGACTTGAATTGTCATAATGTCCACACGCAATGAAATAAGGTGTCGTTAGATCGAGAGAACTAATATCGATAGCTCCACTACTTGCCCCATTTTTATAAAAAGTTACAGTCTTTGTGCCACTATCTAAATCTAACGCAATTCCCATAACATCATTTGTAGTCCACGTAACATTTGATCCGTAGGTTGCACCCGAACTTCCACTCGTACCATTGAAAAATTGTTTTCCTGTCTGCGCCCAGTAACCAACATCGTTTGCCTGAGAGCCTAATTGCTGTGCGTTGCTGGTGCTTTTTCCTTTAGTGATACCAACTTGATAGCTTGATCCGTTTCCAGCAGTCGGGACAATTTCGCAATACCATTTTCCACTAATGACTCCAAGTGTGGACTGAATAGGTGAGTATGGAGAACTACCCGTTTGAGCTGTGCGGTTGCCATTTGTAAGAACACCACCATTGTAAAACGTTTCAAGTGGATTCCAAAGATTAGCAATTAGAGTGGGGGTGTGGCTTGAGACAGTCAACACAGTATTGTTATTTGTAAACGAGTTGCTTTTCGAACTAGCATCTGTCTCAGCGTTGCTGGAATTATCCAGTAAAAACGAATTACTTCCGCCAGCATCTACAATAACTTTTACATCAGCGTCACTTTTTGGTGTCCAATAATTTCCATCATCGGACGCATTCGCAAAGTCGGTGGGATTTTTTGCCGTCCCGTCAACGAAAGCAAATTGTGAAATATATCCGTCAAAATAAGATGAAGAATTATTATAGGAACCGATTGCCATCGTAGCATCAGCAGTAGGAACAGTTAAGCTAGATAACACTGATGTACCGTTTACATATACAGTTCCTGTGCCACTTACGTTTTTGACAACCATATGATACCAACCAATATCCCGAAAAACAGCAGTGGTTGCTGTATAACTACCTGAGTACCATGCTAAAACGTCTGCCGTTGAATTATTACCAAAACTTAATCCAGCATCACTAGCTGTAGTGAACATCATTTTTGCAGTTGCAGAACCACGCTGACCATTGTCTCCTCTGTATACCCAAAAACTTGCAGTCCAAGTTGTCGCAGTGCCACTCATCCCAGAACGAGATAAATCTTCAGAATTAGCACTATTAAACAAAGCAGATTTTTCGATTGTTACACCAGATGCACTAGCGGTGTATGCCGCCGCCATCATTGCATTTCTAAAATTTGTCATTAAGCGAAAGCCAATCCAACTAAAGCTCCGTACCACCTAGACCCACCATTGACAGTCCAGAACACTAAGTAATCAACTCCGCTAGTCGTTAGCGTAGGGGCAGACCCTCCAGCCCAATCAACTGTACCGGGCCAGTTTACCGTCTGCGATCCACCGTTGGTGAGTTCGAGGGTAAAACCACATAGCTCATCAGAGGCAGTAGGGTTTGAAAAAGTAAAGGTATTAGTACTAGCTGAAACTGTCGCAGTTACCGAATTGCCATTGTTTAAGTTAACTGCCCTAGTTCCTCCAGCAGAACCTAACGCTTGGGTTGTCTCGCCATAGTCTTTGAGGTTAAATCTAGAAAGCGTATTATCTGCACCAGCTAATTCACCAGCCGCTGTTAAGACGTTTGAATCGTTCAACGTCCACCCACTGTTTTGAAGCGTCTTTCCACCTGTGCCGTTAAATCTTACTAATGCTTCATCAGTGCTAGAATTGGGGCCACCTACATCTCCGTCACCTTCTGCTTGGTCTTCAGATAAAAGTTGAAACTGGGTTCCGTCATAAATGACACTTGTTATGCCACCAGTGGTTATTGACGCCCCTGAGACGGCTGAACCAGCTATCTGGACAGCTTTAGTACCTAACCCTGAGACATTTAGCGTTGTCGCGCCTGTAGAGTTTGCAGATGCCTTAAAATGAAACACTTGCCCTGCAACGTATGATGTAACGGCTGGGCTAGGGGCGATTACATAAGAGTTAGCACTCCCACTATCACTTGCAACATAATTCATTGAGCCGTTTTGCGCCTGCCCTAGCGTAAGTGAGTCCGTTAGGGCTGTTCCAACCGCCATAGCTGTTAGTTTGTTTGATCCAGCGTTTATATTGCCTGTAAGGGTGGTTTGACCGTCCTTACTAACAGATTGGGTTAACGCAGTGACCATGTCATTAATCATCGCGTTCATTGCTGTTTCTGATATTACTGTGTCAAAAACAAAATCGTCTCCAACTTTGACATAAGTACCGCTTCCGTTTCGTGCCATTATTCGTACCCCATTTTTTCAAGTTCTTCTTGTAATCTACCTATCTGCTGTACAGACGGGCTTGTGTTTCGTGGTATGTTGTTAAGTAAATTATTGACCAATCTTGAAGCCCTTTGAGCTTGTGGGATTTCAGCAATTCTTCTTCCTATATTGCTACTGGCAATATTTTTAGGTAGATTTTTTACAATATTTGCACCTTGGCCCAATTTATAAGCTCCCTCACCTATTAATCGAGGAGAGCTAAATGCCATTCTGAGAGGTGCTGTGCCTAATTGAAGTGCAGTTCCTGCCATGCCAACTGGTTTGAGAACACTCAAAGCATTAAGACCCTGAAACGCTCTTTGAATACCTCTTGGCATCGGAGCATTAAGTGCCTGCCCTGCTAATTTTGGTAAAATATTACCTTCATTTACCTCATCTAATTTTTCAACTAATTTACGCCTTTGGCCCCAATTTGTATTAACGCTGTTATTCATTACCGATTGAAGTTTGCGTAATTTTGTGTCCGTAGTTGCTTTGCCACTCATGCTCAATGTTTTTTGTAAATCAGCAAGATCACCACTAGAATTTTCGTAAGCTCTCATTATTTTGCCGTATTCGGGGTCTTGTTTTATAATTTGCTCACGAACTTGATCGTATACGCTTTTAGCTACTTTATAACTTGGCGTGGTAACATCTTGATTCATCATTACATCGCCAATAGATTTTTTTAACGCATCTAGCCCTTCAATCGTATGAAACTGGGACGGATCAGCAACACGCCATTCATCAACAATATTCGCAATCTCTTGATAAACACCATCAGTGCTTTTGCTTATAGTTTTTCCTTTAAAAGACCCAATGTCTGCTTGTTTTCGTAAAATATCGTTAATTGGTTGAAAATCTAAAATTTTCTTACTTTCTTTTACTTTATTTATTTTCTGATAATCTTCGCTACGGTTTTTATACATTTTATTAACGGCACGTTGTGCGTCATCCAACACATCCGTCATTGGCACTTTGCCACTAATATTCTCGCGGAACGCCCTCGAAGCGTCTCCTCCAGATGAACCAGCCTTATAAGCCTCACGAATAGCGTCACCACCTACACCAGTTGTAGTGCCTAAAATTTCAGAAGTTAGTTTTCCAGCCATCGAAATTGGCGCAACTTTTTTTAAGGTTTTTGCTGTCAACATTAAAGGGTCAATTTTTTGGCCTATGTTTGCTAGTGCCTCGCCACCCCTTGAAATACTTTGAGAAATTTGACCCGGTGCTGTTTTGGTTGCTTTAGCAATTAAACTTGGAACTTTTGCCGCTATCATACCACCGCCAGTAAAAACAGCGGAAGTATCTGCAAGAACACCGACTGGATCACGGGATAATGTGCGCTTAAAATTATCCATACTGCCATATCGATCCATTACAAATTTGCCAACAGCGTCAGCATATTTTTCGGATTCCTGTTCTCCGGGTATTATTTTTTGTGCCGTTCCAAGAGCTAAATTACCTAAACTTTTTGCTGTATCGATTGGTGACAAAAATGGAGTAACTAAATCTTTTAATGCTTGTTGACCACTGGCAGGGGTGTTCGTTATTGCTTTTGTTAGGACATTACCCCAGCTTAAATCTTCGTTTGTTTCTGTGGGAGAGTTTAGCGCATCAGCGTTAACTTCATCTTCTATAATCGTTGAGTTATTCTTTATTTTATTTTCTAAATTCATTAAAAACCGCCTTTAGTGCGTCTTTTACCCTGATAGACAAAAACATCGCCGGGGTTTAATGCTTCAAAATCTTTATTACCCTGCGCGTCATCAGTAATTAAAGTGACATCTTCTCCACTTTCTAAAATCGTTCTACGTTCCCAAGGTCTAGGCTCATTCGGATATTTCTCAGCAAAAGCCTTTTCTGCTCTTTTTCGTGCTTTGGAATAAACTGCTACTGCTTGTTTTACAGTTTTTCTCAACAATTCTGGGTCTCTCATATCCTTCAACGCACCGCCCAATGAGATTAATAAATCCATTTCGTTTTCGGTTAATGATCCAAACGTAGCCCCAGATTTTTTGGCTGTTATAAGAGCATCTATTCCCAACGCACCTCGAAGAACTTGCATTTGTGTGTTAAGCTCATATTGATCTGGATTAATTTGCTTTAACCCTGTCATAGATTGTAATTGACCACTGACCCCACCTGTAGTTCCTTTGTCTAATTCGTTATAAATCGAATCTGCGGCTTGCCTTATAGTTCCTTCCTGAACCCTTGCGGCTTCCATACCTTGCCTTGAGTCAGGTAAAGCAAATTCAAGATCAATTTCTTTACTAGCTCTCTTTTTTGCTTTTTCAATTCGGCCAACGTTTTTCGGATCATTTTTTAAATACCGTGCGGCCATTGGTGACCCCAGCTTCACACCCGGCGGTAAAGCAGTTTGATTTGAACTGACTGGGGGTCTTCGCACCATATTATTTGTTGTTGGAGGAACATTAGGTTGATTTCCATTAGATGGTGGCATTCTTCCAGTATCTTTAAAAATATCTCTCTCAAGTTGGAGTTGTTGTTTAAACCGTTCAGCATCTAACAAGTCTTGTAATTTTAAACTTCGATCAAGTTGTCTGATTTCTTTATCACGATCAAACTTAGTAGTTGCATCTAACAACTGATTAGCTCTTGCTGTTTTAGCCAACTGTGCCGCTCTGTCTTGCCCATATTGAGCCATTGTCAAAGGCAGTAATGCGCTTCGCGCCCTCTCGTTAGGGCCAGTGGCTAACAACGCACGTAGACTCCTTTGTGCGCCCCTCATTGGGCCATCTGCGGCTTTGGCTTGAATTTCAGGCGTTGATGGTCTTGTCATTTCATATTCTTCTGGAGCGAGGTTTATTTCCTCTTCGCTTACACCGGGGTCAGCGGCTTTAAAATCGACTGCTGGCGAATATGGCGTTGCCAAACCTTCGGTTAATGCTTTGTTGTATGCGTCAGCCTTTTTCTTGTCTTCGCCCATTAAAAAACCAGCCATACCCTTTTTAAGAATAGAAGCTAGGCCACTTGTTATTGTCCCATTGTTTTCACTTTGGGCAATAAGCTGTTGAGCAAGCTCCATGTCACGACTGCGGTATTTGTCTCCGGGCAAATTGCCATACATCATACTAGCCATTTAAAGCTCCATAATTCACCATGTCATATCCACTGGAATGTTTTTTGACAGCGTGTGGAATAATCTTTTTAACCTCATCAGCCATTACGCCAATGCTGTCTTCACCCCATATATATTGATAGCTGTATAGATTGAGGCCGTTTTTTATTTCGCCTATTTTCTTAATACGCTTTTTTAATCGCCTGTCTGAAAATCTAAAAGCCGCTTGCGTACCTGTTCCCAGCAAATCAAATAACCCAGCATTGCTAGCCGCTGCATTTCGATTGGCAATATTAAAGTTATTCATGTTTGCGGCGTTTTGTTGACCAGTAGAAGCAATGTTCGCACCTAGAAAATCGGGCGCAGAAATCTGCCCTGACGGAGCGTTTACAAAACTTGGCGTAGTAGGAGCCGAACCTGTAAGCAATGTGTTAAGCTCTGATAAAGGCTGATTACGTGTTAACAATGCTTCTTGTATAGCCCTATCTCTTGCATTGGTCTGCAAGCCATACATTCTCGACATTTCATTACCACTTGCCGCATCTGCACCTAAAAACAGATCGTTATTAGATCGGTTAATTTCATCCATTGCATTATCAAATGCCTCACTGCCCACAGTAAAACCTTGGTTTGCCAACGCAGTTTCTCTTGCGGCTCTATCTCTATCTAGTTGAGGCTGTAATCGAGCCAAAATAGCGTCTCTGGTAGCATTTCGTGTTGCCTCATTAACAGTGGGAGCAGAACCAAAGCTAGATAACTCAAATGGGGTAGAGAGGTTAGATTTAACGTTACCAAGCTGAGTAGTCGCAATATCTGAATAGGTTTGCTTGTTAGTCATCGAATCGTCAAAGAGTTTTGTATTCTCAGGCGATAATGTCTGCCTAATATCAAACTGGTCTATGCCATCGACTTGAACGGGGTTGCCACTAGCATCAAACCTTTGCTCAAACTTTACTTGTCCATCTGGCGTGTACTGATCGTACATATTTAACGCTCTTGTCTCTTTTGCCGCATCTTTGTTAAATTGAGCTTGTTGGCCTGCGCTTGCCCCAGCGTCTACAATAACGGGTGCTGGTGCTTGAGGGGGTGATTTAAATCCCATAGTCTATCTCCACAATCTGTCGTAATCTGGTTTTAACATTCGCATAATTACGCAATGTTTTTTCTGTCCAAAATGATGCGCTAATACGGCCTCTCGTTTGAAGCCAATATGCGAATTAACTTTTAATGCTTTCTCGTTGTCGTGGTGCGTGGCTGTATATAATTTGTACACACCTAATTGCTGGAAGGGGTATTCCAACACTTTTGCAATGACATCCTTCTTGGCCCACATTGGGCTTATCGCCGCCATGCTAAGTTCTATTAAATCAAATTCTTTATAATAATTGTTAAAAACAAAGCCAGCTATTAACTTGTCTTGGCTTTCATATCCAATGCTCACATTGTCACCAAATTCTCTGGAATGAGGTATTTTGTCAGCAACCCAACTGGCGATATAATCGTCCTCGCCATAAATAAACATTTATAATTGACCACCTTTTTGATAGGTAAAGTTAGTTGCTATCCAGCTTGGTCTTGCTGTTAGCGTGTTGATCCTAATCCTTACAGATGCCGCCCTGCCCTTACCGCGAACCCCCCTCCAGCCTCTGTAAACTTGGTTCGCACTTCCCCAAATTCCGATCCCCCAATAACTAACGCCCCAGATGCCAGATCGTGTTGGACTTGCCGCCGCTACTCCAGTTGGGACTTTAATTTGAAAGTCGAGATTTAGATCAATGGCGGCATTTGGATTACCGTCACTTTGGAAAATTGGTTCTACTAATTTAAACATTTTATTTTCTTGCGAGGAGCTAAAATAACTAAACGCCTGCAATGCGTCAGATTCAATGTATGTCCCACTGTCAGAGCTTCCATCATCGAACTTTACAACCTTGCCCTCAGATGTGCCAAAATACAGATCGTCTCCCAATATTCCGAAACAAAGAGCGTTCATGCCTATAAACCGACACGGTGCGCCTGTTATTGTATTAAAGACATATTGGTGGCTTGTCGTAATCGACTGCATAACATTAAAAACGAGCATCCCAGCTTTAGGATACAAGATAGGTTGCCATCCAAATATATCACCATAAGACCGCACGGCATCATTAACGGCCTTGCTTATTTGATCGGACAATGCAACCAGACTAGCCTGAGATCGATCAAGACTTAAAATACCACTTAACGGCACAAAGCCATCCTGCGTCATTAAAATTAAGTCAGAGCCAGCTTTTACGAGACACCTTCTACCAATAGGCTTACCAATTTGAAACACTCCGACAAGTGACCAAGTGCTTACACTTGATGGGTCAGTCCCTTTATAAACAATGGCCTCACCTTCTGAGGTTACAAACACTGCAACGTCATCTGCGCCAGCACCAGAATCTCGCGTCCAAGTTCCCATTGCTTGTATAAATCCACCTTTAGAAGCTACACCGCCAAGGGGAAATTCAGTTGCCGCGCCCGAAACATTGTTCACAGCTAAATAATATGCGCTCAGACTGTCTTTCTCTCCAACCCATAATCTGCTCTGGTGCAAGTTGCCCCAAATTAAATTACTTGCTGTTAATCCAGAGCCTGTAATTGCTGTCGTAGACCAGCTACTGCCGTTAAATAATAACGGAGTATTTGCCCCATTAAACATTCTAACAAATTGGCCTGCGCTTGTTGCAATGTTTACAAACTGCCAACGGTTATTTCCGTATCCTGTTGCAACGGGACTGCCGACAGAGCCTGCGCTCGTAACGTTGTAAATTGCCCCATTAGCCGCCGCAAATAATTGTCTAGCCCCAGACTCTGGAACAAATGATATAAGCGTCTCAACTGCCCCTGTCATGCCTGTAGCGTGGTCTGTACTGCCACGCCTCATTGTAACTTTATCCGTCTCTGGGAACCAATTATCGAGCAAGATAGCGTGTTTTACAGGCATATCCGCAAGACTTTCTCTAGTATCCCATCCCCCTACTGGTGGTGGCAATGACGATGAAGTTGAGGCCACTAGAAGTCACCCCCATATGAACTCCTCGAAGCCTTTGGGTCACCAGTAAAGTGTCTGGTGTTTTGTGCGAATATATCTCCAGTTACTGCTATGCTTGCAGTTGTTGTATCGTTATCAATCATTAGATTGAAATGATCTTGTAATTGCCTTGCCGCTACTCCTGCTGGCTGGCCTTCTGCGTTTAACCATTCAAAGATAGTACCGTATATAATAAGTTCCTCGTTAATTAGGGCCGTATCTGTGTCTATTGTAAATGAAGTCTTTTTTGATCCATCTGCAGCCGCTACTGCCCATTTATCGCTTACATACTCAAAAGATAAACTTGTGCCACTAGCAAAGATTGGTAATGCGTAAACATCACCGCCTCGGAATATAAATTTTTTATTTGAGCTAGAAAATGTTTGTACTTTTAGCCCTTGCCACTCAACTGGCGATACAGGGCCAGAGACAAGGTTATTGCTTCCCCTATCCCAAAATGTCTCAGTTACAAACCTGTTAAAATCTGCTGGTATATTTGCAGAAGCCAAAACGATCTCATTACCACTTGCGGAAAAGGCGTATTCTTTACGCAGTATATTCCAGTTGTAAACCAACATCATACGTATTGCGACCTTGTTAATTAGACGCAAAATATTCTGTGCCGCAGGGTCTGTGTTTGTTGCAATAGTCTCAGGGCGTGGCCCCTTAGTCTCATCTGCAACTGCGTTGGCAATGGTCAGTAATGACATATAAAATTCCTCAAGAAAAACCGGGGGGTTTTACGCCCCCGATAATCCAATATAAGACTAAGCAGTGCCGCTTACGCGAATTGCTTGTCTCTCGTCTATGGTTTTGACACCGTATAAGACATCAAGTCTCCACTTAGACACATCGTTAGTGCCATCATATACAGGGATCACACGAACGTTAGTTCCCTTGTAGCTTTGGCGTGATACGTCTACTGCGCCCGGAGGTGCAACAAGAGGCACACTTACTAATGCAAAAGCATTTTTAGTGAACATCATGTTTTGCTTATAGCCAGTGCCACCAGTACCAGCCACTGTAATGCCAGCGTTGTCTGCTGGAACAGCGTTAACTGTCTGATGCGCCCCAGAGATAATGATAGCTGGGCTAATAGTTAGTGTAGCTGGCCCTGTGGAAGAACCTGAGTTTGCGTCAGCCGTAACAGTAAACTGTTTAAGGTGAGGCAAGGTTGCTTTAGATACAGGATTCACTGCGTACACTCCTGCAATCGTAAAAACGTCTCCAGCTTTTACAATTCCAGTTTGGCTATTTGTCCAGCCGTCAGTCACCAAGCTCTGAGTGTTGGTGTCCTTAGATGCCGCATAAGTTACGCCTTGGTCAGCACCATTAATCAATGGTGTACCAGTTGCGATTCCAACTGTATGAGTTGGGATGTTTTGAGACATATAAGTATTTACACCACCGATTGAGCCAAGCTGTCCACGAGTGTAAGCCTCACCAACAAGACGGTCAGAGTTCAATGAAGTCTGCGCCCCAATCAATCCCCAGTGATCCGCAGGAGCTAGAACAGCGCAACGCTGATCTTGAGGCACGGCATTTTCATCCATACGCTCTGGCCCTTTGGCGAAGTCTTGGTTGCTATTGATTGTTTGACCCGGAGTGCCGACCCAGTTTGATACGTCTTTATATAGGGACATAATGTCTGTATCAATTTGGTTAGCAAGCTGGATCATAGCAGGCTTAATTACTCGATCTGATAGCTCTTTAATGCTCAAGGTTAAATCTTGAGATGAAAACTCAAAATCAATACCTTTACGCTTGTCTACAGATAGAGTGAACTTACCTTCCGTTACGTCTTGAACAGACATCACCGCACCATCACGTACAGTAAAATCCATTGGCCTACGTACAGAGACAGAAGAACCAACTTCATATCCATTTACGCTCTTTGAGAACTCTTCTTCATAACCGCGAAATACTTCCTTCGCCATTACTAAGTTATTTTCCAACTGCAATACTGCGGCTTTCGCAATAATCGCGGCTGTTAACGTGGTATTTGCCATTTTAATGACCTCCTAAAAAGATTTACGATAATCCCAAGTGTTTGTTCAGTTGCGCCATTGACATTCTCTCTGGGTCATTGACGTTCCTGCCTGCATTGCCTTTTGCTTTCATCGGCTTTACAGGTTTCGCTTGGGCTTGTTTAACTGGCTTGGTAGCCTTGGATTGCATACGGTCATATAGCATCGCTTTGTGCGCCATCTTGGTTACAGCAGGGTTCATGTCCCACCCTTTTGCTTCCTCTGGGCTTAGTCCGTAACTCTTCTGCACATAGTCCACCACCTCTGGCGCGACTTTAGAAGAAAAGTCTTTGACGTAGTTATCTAACTGAGAACGTCCATCAACACGTTGCCGTTCAACCTCTTGTTGTTGCGCCATGTCGAGTTGTTGTTCTTGCTGTCCAACTGTTGCTACGATCCTCTGGAAATCAGCCTGCTTTTGCGATAGCGTGTCGGAAACAATTCTGGCTTGGTCTGGATCAGACTGCCATAGCTGGTTCATATCGACTTGCGAAAGTTGCTCAATATCCGTCCGTAATTGCAAACCTTGTGAATAGGTCTGCAAAGCCTCACCATTCAATGTCGTAATCTTCTCAATCGCTTCACGTTGCGTTGCTAAAGACTTCGCCTGTTCTGCATTGGCTTGCGACTTACGCTGATAGTCTGCATAAGTGTCTCTTGTGAACTTGTGAACTTTTTCAGCAAGCTCTTCTGGAATTGCGTCTTTTGGCACTTCCAGTTTGTTGCCTCCAAAGTCAAATTCGACAACCTCAACGGTTTCTTCTTCGACCTCTTCAGCTTCTGGTTCGTTATCCTCCGCACTTTCTTCTTCGGCTAGGTCATCGCCCTCCAAATCATCAAGTGACATTGGCCCCTGTTCTTTAACTTCAACATCGGCTTCTTCTGCTTCCGCTTCAGCTTCTACTTCGGGGGCAACTTCGCTCTCTGCGACTATTGCTTCTTCATCAGACATTTATAAAACTCCTTCTTGATTTAACAATCGTGGGATATGCGCTGTCATCCGACAGTGCGGTTAGTAATTTTTAATATTAATAATATTTACTAAAAATAAGCTCATCTTCGGGGACGTCTAAAGTTTTCCAAGGTGGTGTTGCTTTTCTTTGCTCTGGCGTGTAATCCATTCGCGTTTGAACATTTCGGGCTTCAGCTTCACCAGCTAATCTTCGATAAATTTCGTATTTTTCTTCCATACTTAAATCTTTATTTGAAGATTGAGCCGATTTTATACCTTCCTCTGCTTTTCTTATTTTTTGAATTTGTGGCCTATCAAATTTATTTAAAGCATATTCAGCACGTTTAAGATGATTTTTTAACGCTTTTTTATCACTATCAAATTTATAACCATATCTATATTTTGCAAACTTGTCCCCAACTGGGAAATTTGTAAAATGTTCAAACTGAAGTTTATCAGCAATGAAATTCCCAGCATCAGCAATCCATTTTTGTTTACTTTCTCCGCTTCTTTTTGGCATTGGCCCTAATTCACGCCTGACTTGATCGCTATATTTGTACCAATCCATAGTATTCACCAAATCTCTTGGTTTTTTTATTGACCTAAAATTATTGATACGTTGAACAGAATGTAATTCCATTACTTCTTTGTGAGCTTCATCAAATTTATTTAATACTTTTCGACCGCCTAACTCATCCATTGTTTGTTTGTTTGCCGAAACTTTTGCGCTGGGAGCAGATTCTAACGAGCCACCTTTTGCAAAATTTTCTCTATCTTGGATACTATGTTGCACTTCGTGTAACAAAGATGATTTTATGTCTCCTGCTTCACGATTTGTGTTTAAACTGATTCTTTCGCTTCTGCCCGGTGCTTTGTAAGCATACGAAGCCCCGACATTGGGATCAGACGATGTTCTTACTGGTATTCCTGAAACATCTGGATAATTAGAATATAATTTGCCATGTGTTAAAGATTCACCTACATCTCTTGCGCCACTTTGATTGAAAAATTGAGACTTACTATCATCAATTTCATATTTCCAACCGTCTTTATCTTTAAACCATCCAGTTTCTTGCCAAATTTGGTCTCTTGATTTTCCACTTTTTGTCATATCTTCAGCTTTTTTTAAAGCATCTGTATTAGCTTTTCTAGACATTGGGCCAGCAAATATATTTAGAGTAGATGGCGAAGGTCTTGCCCCCATAGCCATTTTACCAACCGCAGGGCCGTAACCTAGACCCATTGTTGCCATAGCCGCATTTGTTACAGCGTCATAGGCTTCGGGAGGTGATCCCGGTGGCAGTCTCATTGCCGTGCCTAAGTTATCAACTCCAGATTTAATCCCTTGCCCTATGTTGGTTGCGTCTTGCCCTAACGCATTTAACAATCCTTCCCAAACGCTCATTCCCGGCATTGTCTGGACATTTGGAGCAATGCCCATTCGTTGTTGCCTTGCAGATAAATCTTGAGCTAATTTTGTATTTGCGGCAGGCCGATTATTTATTAAGCTATCGAGAATCGAAGGCATTTAATTTTTCCAATAAACGAACACGCTGGTACACCAATCGCCATGTATATTTTACCTATAATATGGCCCTTATCTCTCACGCCTTCTCTGTGCGCCATCTCAATAGCCCAAGGTGTTATTAATGGCTCTAAAACTTGTGCAAGCCATCTACGCTTTTTCATTTTTCGGGCTATAGGTTTGGCCCAAGAATGATAACCAGCAATTACATCGGTGGGTAGTTTGCGCCCATGCGCTACGTCTGCTTTGAAAACATCGTCAGCCATTAATCCGTGATAATGTAATGCAGTGCATAAAACAGAGCCACCCTCACCACCTTCGCCATCTCCAGAATCCATCGTCTCAGCCATCATCTCATATTCTGTTCGTGCAGCCGCTGTTGGAGCATCAACGGTCTCAGCTACATCTGTTCCAGAATACATGTTCACTTTAGTATTTTCGGGGGCAGTGTTTAGCGTGTTGTAATTATTTAACGAACCTGTTTGGTTAAAATAACCACCGGGAGCGTCCATTGAGCCAGATAAAATACCGTCTGGAGTTAAGTTCATAGTGCCAGACAAGTTATCTCGATTGTTGACATC
>UEXN01001096.1_pt2 | contig 14423 bp, 11 predicted proteins | sample 1796711 | NCBI WGS metagenome assembly UEXN01 (sample SAMEA4772470, study PRJEB27181) | metagenome | reverse complement strand
CCAGTCATTACACCCATAACCACAGATACAAATGCAGACTGACTAGCAGTTGGTGCATCTAAATCCATAAACCATTCGGCACATCTCCAGGACATTATTGTACTAGCAAGCATCATAAATCTTGGTAGTATCTTCCATTTTAAAAAAGTTTCTACATTCATTGTTTGAGCACCTCATTTAATCCAAAGCCTTCTAATAAAACTAAAGTAAAAAATAATAATAATATACCACCAGCTATCAGCTTGCCACTAAAGTTAGTAGATCCTATCTTGATAGCAACAAACTCATTGCCTAGTATTCTAAGTGACAGCTCAAAAGAATTGTTACTTAAATCTAGGTTTATTAGTTTTTTCTCTGTCATTTGGCTATACTCCTCAGACTCTCCATTACTTTATCAATATCAGGTTCCTCACCATTAGGATTGTAAATACATTTATATTGTTTAGGGCAGTTTCTTTCTATCATCATCTCGTATGTTTTATTGCCACCTTGATATATACAAGCTTGCTGTCCAGTAACTTGAGACTTAACTCTTTTCTTTAATCTACAAGTTGTGTATTTCTTTTGCTGTACTTTCCCTTGCCATATTTTCTGTTGCCTTGTGTAATCTTTACTTTTGTATTCGTAAGCAAACGCTTTTACAGTTACAACCAAGACACCTAACATTAAACCAATGCCAATAAGCGTATATCCAACCCATTTTATAATCTCCCATATTTCTTCTTGTTGTTGCCTAGCTTTTATTCTTTGCTGCCTATGTGCTTCTTTAGCCTTGTTAATTCTTTCTGCTCTTTCAGCTAGTATTTGATCCCAAGTTGTGGGTCCAAACCTCATGTTGATTATAAACTTTAATTCTTCACGCTTTTCTTCTAGGAGTTTTCTATTAATGAAATCATCTGCTGACTTTTCTACTGAACCAAACTGTTCAGCAATAGACATGCCTTTGCCCTGACCTTTATTCATCTGCTCTTCGCCTAGAAAAAAGCCATCTATCTGTTTAGCTATGCCTGATATGTCTTGTACTGTACTGATGTTGCTTTTAATAAACTCTACTGATTTTTGTACTAGAGCAATACCAGTTAGAATTTCTGCAACAACCATTCTACCTCACTAATAAACCTATAAGAAGTAACACTATCGCTGATATAGAAGAAATCATATAAACTTCTATTCTTTTAATTCTCAAAATACTTTCTTTGAATCTTTCTTCAGATACAGCAATATGTTTTTCTAAAGTTACATGAATTTCTTGTAATGATGGTTTAGCCATTTACACCTCGTCAGGAAAATCATAGATAGGTGCTTTCCCACTAGGCTCACCATCACTATCTGTTGGTACTACAAACAAAGCCTTAAAAGCATCTAAATCTGCACAACCATTTATTGCAGTTTCTATTGTACCACTAGCAGTTCTAACTGCTGTTCTATATGTGCTTATTGTAGATGGTATTGCTACATTACTTTCAGACTTTCTTGTTACATACCAATCAGAACTAGCAAGCAAACTATTAGCAGTTGCTTTTGTCTTAGCAACCCATATAGATTTTAGACCTAATGTAACCATTTGTTCACCAGTCATAGGGTCTATAACTGCATCACCATCATCATCTACTTCATTGATATCTGTTAGACTTCTTGCAACATCTCTTGCCCAATAAAATCTATCATCATAACTAGTATCAGGGTCATCTTGCCACGTTACACCCCAATCTGTTTTGTTCTGTGCAGTCCAAGCTGATGCCCAATTATATGGGTGCTTATATCCATTGTCATCAGTCCAACCCTTGCCAACTTTTAGTGTTCTTCCATTGTATAACCAAGCCATTATCTTCTCCTATTTTGCATTAGCATATTTAAAAGGTGCTTCGGCAAATGCCATATATATGAATGTACCACCTGATGAATTATCAGTGTAATTTCTCCTAAACTTAATTCCATTAGATACAAAATCCCAATCGGCAGAATTGCTTTGTTCTGCATTAGGCTCATTAGCAAATAATTCTCTACCACCTGCGTTAATAGGGTCTCTAGTGCTATCAAAAATTGCCCAGTTGCTTGTAGTATCTGTGCGTTTAATCATAACCCAAGCAGGTCTAAATCCAGTATAAACAAACGTACCATCTGCACTACCATTTCCAGTATAACTGCCAAACTTTGAGTAACCCTCTACTGGATGGAAACAGTAGGCAACGTAAGTAGATGATGAAGAATCATTAGTTTGGTCAGCACCAAGCGTTATTAAAGTAGAACTCATGTTAGAAATATTATAACTTTGGTCATTAAAGGCGAGAGTATCATCTAAATATCTGCCTTGATAATCAGTTATTCCAACACCTCTTGTAACAAAAACCCATCTTCTTGTATTATTTCTTTCTTTAGTAAGAACTATTTGTGGTGCTTGTGTTAATCCGTGTCCATAAGTTGCACCTGAACTACCAGTACCAGTATAAGTAACAATGCTAAACCCTGCAGTTGTGTTTGCTTGTACTGTGCTTGTTATAGAACCATCTGTATTGCTTGAGGTTGTGCCACCATTTGCTTTCCAGTTCCAAGCAACGTATGTATTATTTTGATAATTAACTAATGCTGTGCTATCTGCACCAAGACCAAAGCCATCAGACCTAAACTCATCAAGTGTATCTGCTACATTGCCTTCTGCATTAGTAACATTTGATAAAAGATATTTACCTACACCCCTTGATGAATCAAAAAGAGCATGAGCGTCAGCATAACTTCTACCTTTAATCCACACCCAATCAGGTTTAAAATCTAAACCTCCAATATCTTGTGGTGTGCTTGAACCTGCACCTGCTGAACCAGAACTTGCAGAATATAAAATAGTTTCAAAATGGTCATCAGCTTGTGTATCAGCATTAGGACTTATGGTTGGTTCTGGTAGGTTAGATGTGCATAATGCTAGAAAGCCTGATGGTGGAGCATAAGCAAAATCACCTTTGCCATTTCCATCTGTGTTGCCTTGTGCAGTTTTGTTTCCTGCGAATGATGAATCTTGTCCAAAGTTAACAAGATAAGTGCCACCTGCTCCACTATCTCCATCACTCAATGCAATAAAATATTCGCCACCAGTTATGCTAAAAGTACCTTGAGACACATTGTTTTTATAAAACGTAACTTCATCATCATCTAAATTTAATGCAATAGCAATTATGTCAGATGCTGACCAAGTTGCTCCATATGAGGTTTCTGTGCCATCGATTTTTTTATCACCATCATTTTGACGATAAGCAAAGCTACCAGAATTACCCATATCATAAGTTGTAGATAGTGCAGTATCAACACGAACACCACCAATTCTAGTATCACCTGACGTACTTGTAAAAGCAAATTCAGCATACCATTTCCCACTACTTTGAGCAAAAGTAGATAAAGCAGGACCATATTGTGATGAACCAGTAGCAACTTTTAAATTACCCTCTGATAAAGAACCAGCAGTAAGATTATAAATACTATTGAAAGTAGCAAAATTATTCTCAGGACTATCAGGCATATTACAATCAGATGCGACTATACCACTAGATGTATAATGATTTGTATTGCCACTTGTATCTGCACCTATTGTTGATGTTGATGCTGTGCCTACTCCAGTTTGATTGAACTGTAATCTAAATCCATTAGTGCCATATGAGCCAGTATATTTTATTGGTATCCATACGCCATTTTTAGTTTCACCAAATGATGTAGGGTCTAATGCTGTGCCATCAACGAAATTAAACTCTGACATATACCCATCATAATGAGAATTGCCACTTGCATAAGCACCAATTAAATGAGCAACTTGAGTATTAAATGTAGAATCATAATTTTGTTGTGGGTAGTTAGTAATCCCAAGTTCTAAAAGTGTTCCATTCACATACATTTTAAGTCTATTTGTATCTGTGGATTGTGTTGTATCTACAGCCAAAACTACATGATACCAACTTGATACATCACGAAAGACAGCAGTCGAAGCAATACTGCCTTGAGCAGTATCAGCAAAAAACCAATATAATGTAAATGGAGATGTTCCAGTTGAATGATTTCTAAAAGCTAAAGCATCTCCAGTTCCAGTATTTGCTTTAAAGATATAAGCAGTAGTATTTAAGTCAGACCTTTTAACCCAACAACTTATAGTGTAAGTTCTTCTGTTACCAGTTGAAGATGGAGTTCTTGTTAAATAAGCACTACTGCCATCATCGAACCTTAATGACTGTGTAGCAACACCATTATAGAAACCACTTGAAGGATTTGCTAACCATGCTTCTGAACTAAACATTTAATCACCCAAAGTTAAGTTGAGGTGTTCCAAGCAATATAGAGTTATCTGCTTTGACTATGTAAGGGACAACATCATATTGATTATTTGTTGATGATAAAGTTAAACTAGCTGCACCACCTGCACCTGCAGTTTCATAATCACCATGTAAGGTTACTGTTCCTGCACTACTACTGCTTGGCTGTATAAATATTATAAAACCAGTTTGACCTACTTGTGATGCTTCAGTAGTAGCTGCTGCTAATGTGTTTGATCCACTAGCTAAAGTAATTATAAAGTTTTGATATGTGTCATAGTCAAGAACACCTGATGTAGCTGATAAAGCTGCTGTATAAGTTGATGCAAGTTGTGCTTTAGTAAATGTGTTTTGATCACTAGTCTTAACAACAACACCTTGTAAGCTAACTGCACCACTTGATACTGTAAAATCTGCTGTTGCAAATGAAGCTATACCTTTGTTTGACACAGTCGCATCTTCTCCTGCAATCGTAACTGTATCTGTGGCTCCAGCAGTAGTGGTTATACCTTCACCTGCTGCAATAGTTAATGTGTTACCATTTGTAATTGTTTGATTTGATCCTGAAGTACCAGCAACAGTAAAGCTAGTCATGTCACCACTAGGACCCTGTATGCCTTGGCTACCAGTTGCACCAGTATCACCTTTTAAACCAGTTCTTGTAAAATGTACTGACAATTCGTCTGCTGCACTAAATGTGTTATTACTTGCTAAGTGTGCTACAGTAATTTTGTTGTAACCACTTTCGTCTGACACAGCCGCTGTAATCTTAAATCTTGCATAAGTAGAGCTGTCGTTTATATCAACTATGTGCAAAAAGCCTTTTATTGTTGATGTGCTTGATCCCCATGTTGCTGTATCAGTCTGTGTAGCTGCACCATTTGCATCTGCATCATCAATGTAAATTTCTGTAACGCTTGCATATGTAGCATTATTAAAAGCTATTTCACCTGCACCAGGATCAGCATCACTTGTTCCAGTATCAAACTTATAAAAATAACCAGGTATTGCTCCATCTTCACCACTTGCAACAAATGATAAAAACACCTTATCATCATTGGCAAATGTTCCAGCAGTATCAATATACGTTAATGCTAATTTAGTATAACCACTTGCATCTGTAGCTGCACCACTAACCTTAAACACTGCCCAAGTATCTAATGCATTAGACTTAGACATTCTAATTCTACCACGATTTGTATCATTACCTGATACGTCATCAAAACTTTGCACCCATGCACTTATATCAGTACCATTTATTTCTTTATCATCCACATAAGCAATCGTAGCTGAAGATAATGTTGTGTTGTTAAAACGTATCTTACCATCACCAGGATCAGAGTCAGTTGTTGTTGTGGAATATGTAAATTGTGCTGAATCTCCACCAGCAGGTAAAAAGTCTGCAATAGTTGTTAAGTCACCAGAACTGTCAAAGCCTAATGATTTCAATGCTCTATCTGATGCAGCTTCTGTAAATTCAGCAGATGTAATTGTATTGGTTCTTGATACTTTAAACGATCTGTCTAATTCTTCTTGCTGTTGCTGTGTAATAAATGTCAATCTATCTAACGCATCTTCGTGGCTTTCTGCTGGAAAAGGGTCGTTAGCTGTGTAATCTGTAGTCTGTGTTTGAGCTATGTTTCTTCTAATAACAACAGTTACTCCACTAGCAGGAGCACTTACAAAAACAACATTACCACCACTTGTATTACCTGCATTTGTTACTGAATAATGCGTTGTTAGTTCCTGTACTGTTTCTGTACCTGTAGATGATCTTAATATTACAGTTAAATCTGCGTCTGCGAATATCTTAAAATCATAAGGAAAGGTGACGTTACTACCATCACCACTGGCACTCTTGATTGTTTTTGTGCTACTAACTGTCATAATAAGTCTCCAATAGCAGAAAATGGAGTACAAGTCCACTTTCTCGTTAATAATATCGTATTTTGTAAATTAATCAAATTAAAACCTTTGTGCATATTGTGATGGTGGAAAATAATATTCTTGGTCGTAATCTTTTTTTAATCTTTTTTCTGTTCTTCTAAGATATCCAGGGTCCATAGATTCCATCAAACCATGAAGAACCATATAATCTGCTGCTGCTCTTGTATAGAACAAGTTAGCATATGGTGTGTTTCTAATTGCAAACTTTACTGCATCTTTTGTAGGAACGTCACCTCTTACTAATTTTGCGAAAATTGTAGCAACATCATCAGCAGAACCAAAAGCAGGACCAGCTACAGTTTTAGTAAATGATTGACCATACCTGTTGAATTCACCAAACATAAAATCACCAAATATACCCATACCACCACCTTGTATCATAGATGCTGTGATTACTTTTGCTGATTTCATATAATCATCAGTAAATATAGATTTAGGTTCCTTGCCTTTCAATATATCTTTTGCTGACATTGCTACATAACCCATAGCACTCATACCTGCTATCATCTTCATAGTGCCTGTAAATCCACTAGTATGATACTGTCTATTTAATCCTTTAGTAATCATAGTTATAGGAAACCCTTTTAACATCATTACCATTCTTATAGCTTCACCAGCCACAGTACCTTTCGGCAATCCTAAATTCATTATAGCTCTTTCTTTAGCACCAGGAGTAGGAATAGCTGTATCTGCACCATCTGTATAAACTGAACCTATTTTTGTTCTTAGCTCATCTCTAGCTTTGGCTCTCATTGCATCAGTAATTTCCAAGCTGCCTGTTTTTTGACGTATATAAGGATCTAATGCTTTTACTGGTATATCATCAGCTAAATCAGGAAACAAATATTCTCTGCCATCTTTAGCTTTCATATCAACATCTTTAAATAGTTTTATTTCTTGCTCATCAATATCGTATCTTTTTAGAAGTGCTTTGAATTGACCATCTACATTATTCCATGATTTTTTTACAGAAGCGGCTCCATCAAATGCTAATATTCTTGCAACACCAACTTTCTGTGCATGATTCCAATACCTCATACCATTTAATTTAAAAAATAATGCGTGCATTTTAGATATAAAACCTGGACCAAAATCTTCAGGACCATGCCTAGATAAAACATTACCTGTCATACCCTCTGCACCAACTAATAATCTAATAGCTAATTCTTTGCGTTCAGGTCCTTTAAAACCCTCAAACACATCTGCCATACCTCTGCCTAAATTGTTGAAAAAACCTCTTTCCGTATTAGATGCTAAGAAAGCCGCTTTAGATGCAACATCAGTTATAGACGAAACAGTAGCTGATCCTAATAATGCCATTTCTTGTATCATTCTATACCCAGAAGCTACACTAGCAAAGTCTGCACCAAAAAACTTACCCTCACTAATGCCAACTGCATTTAAACTATTGTCTAATTGAGAGAACTCTCTCATTACTGCTTTTGTTTGACCATCTATTTTACGAGCTAGTTTAGGGTTTTTCTTAGCCTGTAAAGAAATATCTTCTAAAATTCTGTCAACCATCATTCTAGGATTGGTTCCTAAGTTTTCCATTAAAGCTATAGATCTACCATCATGCGTTAATCCATCAATTATAGTCTCAAAAAGATTACGCCTATTATAATTTTGTGAGTATTTAAAAGCTGCTTCACCATCTTTAAAATGCAAAACCCTAGACTGACTAAGACTTTTTGCTAAATTGGCTTGACCTTTAAAAGCTGTTATAGGATCTTTTTTGCCATCAATGGTGTATTCGCCATCATTTTTTTTATGTATTCCAGAAACCAAACTTTCGTAAACATCTCTTAAAAATTCTTCTTCTGCATTTTTACCATCTGTTCGTAACGGCACATCTTTAAAGGTGCTGTCATCTAACAAAGGTCTTATATCATTTTGCCATTTTTCAAAACCTGCATCACTCATTAATTTGCCATCATGTGCTTGTCTTGTGATGTAATTCTCTAATCTTCCTATATAAGCACCTGCTCTATTCTTTCTACCTAATGAATAATCTTGCACTCTCCTTATAACTTTTGCTATTTTTAGAGCATCTTGATTTACATTAGGTTCCTGCCCTTCCCTTGGATGCAAAGCTATATGTACATCTTTATCATGCACTCCTTTTATTGCAGACTCAGTTAATCCTTCTTTTTCTAAACCAGCCAATAAATGTTGTTGCAAATCAGCAATAACAGTTCTGCTTTGTGCATCTACACTCAACATATCGTGTCTTTTTGCACTGCCAACTAACATACCTCTTAGTATTTCATATGGATTTTCAGAAGTTCTAATTTTGTTAATCAACTTAGCGTGTATTGTCGCATTTCTTAAAGCATTGTTTCTTCTTCTTGCTGCAATTATTTTTGCATTTTTTGTCATTTCTATTGCTTCTTTCAGCAACATGTCTAAATCAGACTGACTTTTTATATTTTTGTTTTTTCTTTTAGCAATGCTTTCTAAATTATCTAATATAGTATTAGCTTCTTTAGAAGTAACATTTATTCCTTCTGCCTTTGCAGCTTCTAATACTTCATTTAAACACTTTCTTGCCATTTTATTACCTTACTAAACATCTAGCAGCGGCTTCAGCAGCATTACCAAATGATGTTTCTGCACGCTCGACATCTTGATTTGCTATTCTAATTTCTTCTGCATCTGCTTCTGTTATTAAATCAGACTTTTGTAAATGACTTACTTCATTTAATAATTGCTGTTCCTCAACGTCTAATTCTTTTAAATCTAAATCACGAGATGTTTTTTCAGGACCATCAAACAAAACAAATGCTTCTGGATCTATAGCTTCATCATATTCATTTTTAGCTGAATACTGCTCTTGCATTGCTAAATTAAAGTCTTCTGTGCTTAAACCATCTTCAACATCTGTTCTACCTTTCATTTCTTCATAATAAGCATTAAATTGATCGTCTTGCTTAATAGAAGCCATGAAATCTTCATCACTAACACCTTTGTAATTAATTCCATTTTCATCTGCGTATCTTCTTAATTCCTTTGCTTGCATGAATGTTTGTACTGCATCTGCATCATATTCACTGTATCTCTTGTTTCCTGATATATCATCCCTTAAAGCTGAAATAAAATCACTTTCTGTAGGTTCATCAACAAAATATCCAGCTTCTGTGGCATCTCTTGCTAAAACATCAATACTGTCTGCATCATTTTTTTTAAAATTAAAAGAATATTTGTCTAACTCTTGTTCTAAATCTTTTATCATTCTGTCTTTAGAATTAATTTTTCTTTCTTTTACCCAAGTGCTAAATCTTTTTGGTTCTTTTATTTTTGGACTAATAATGTTAGGGAGCTTAACACCTTTAGCTTTTATATCTAATTTAAATTCATTATCTATATCATCTAATGTTCTTGCAACAGATCTTTCATCTGCAAAATTAACTATCTGTGGCTCATCATTATTTGGATCAAATTTTCTTTGAACAATATTGCCATCAGCATCTAATATAGGATTTACCTCAACAGACTGACCTCTAACTTTTTGTGATATTGCTGTTCTAGCTGCCAACTCGACTGTTTCTTGTTTAGCTTTAAGCATCCTGTCAGATATTTTACCACCAACAGCATGCAATCCACCACCTAATATGCCACCAATAGTAACATTTAAAAAACTGTCTAGTATTGTATAATCTTTATCTTGCTCTGCTTCTGCTGTGCTAAGTATAATAGGCTCTACTAACGCAGCACCTGCCATACCTTCACCTGCTCCAAAAGCTACTCTTTTACCAGTTTGACCTGATTTAAATAAACTTTCTTGTAAAAGCCTAGTTCTTTTTATAGACTCACCAGCTTTCATGGCACGCCTTGCATTTACAAATGTTCTTATAGCAGCACCAGGCACAAAAGCAGATGCTATATTTAATGGATCTAACATACTTCCAACTAAAGAAACTCCAAATTTAGCAATGCCCATTCCAACACCACCTTGAGCACGAGAAAAGATTTCTTTTCTTTCTTGTCTTTGATCGTAACTGTCTGCTATTGCTTTAGCAGCACCTTCAGTTAAACCTTGCTCTGGATATAACAAGCCATCTCTATAATAATCACTTGCAGACCATTCATCTTTGCCTAATTTGTTTCCTATCTTTTGTTGGTGCTTTAACACCATTTGCCTACTTAAAGAAACAAAAGGATTATAATAAAATGTTTCTTCTAAAGTAGCACCTAAAACATCCAAGTTGTCTGAAACACTGTAGTTTAAGAACTGATCCCTTGCTAACTTGTCATCTTGTGCTTCTGGTAAATAGATACCTGTCATTACCTATTCAATTCCTTTTTGATCTCTTAGTTTAAGTTGCTTGAGTCTTCCTTCTAATCTTCCTCTACTTCTTGTAACTATTTCTTCATCTTTTTCAGCTTTTGTTTTTTCTGTTTCTGTAACTAAATCTGAAAATTTATATTCAACTCTGCTACCATCTGTTCTGAGAATCCTAGATCCACCAGCTTTAGCATTGACGAGGTATACGCCATCTTCTTCTTCATTTGTAACCCATTGCAAGCCACCACGAGCTTGTGTCATATAAGTTTCAAATGTTGCACCTTTTGGTATAATAATTTTACCCTCAAAAGTTTTTTTATTGTCAATGATTCTATTTAAAGAAGCGTGTACAGTTGCCTGGTCGCTTGATGAGACTATGTCATTTTTCATTCTATAAGTACCACCATTAATAGTTCTAATATCATAGCTTTGGTTTATAATTTCCATTGCTGCATCTGCTGCATCACTATTAGATAGATTTGGATCAGATGCTTTTAAATAATGTGCTGTTTTTGCTATGGCTAATTGTATTTTATCAACAGACCCACTTCTACCACCTCTTGCTAAAACACTACCTGTAATCTCTTTACCTATGTGACTGCTTCTAAAATTAGCAAATTCAGAAGCAACTAACTGATTAATTTCTGATCTATCAGTTTGAGTTGTATTAGATTTAATTAACTCGTCACCTTTTTTTGCAGCTATAAAAGTGTTGTTTAAGCTAGACAAAGGATTTATCATTGTTAAATTTTCATGTGCTCCAAACAAACCACTTTTCATCATTTGTGCAACTAATATTTTTTTATTTGGATCATTCTCAACTATATTTTTTAAAAATGCAGAAGCCTGAGTTGCTTCGCTGGAGTCGTATTCGTTAAATATTTTTTGTATTTCTTCAGTTGTTTTAACTTTTAAATCTTTCTCTGGTATTCCCATTCTTCTTTGAGTAGCAAGTAAATCGCTCGCACTTAAATCTTCACCTTGCTTCGCCTTTATGTAACTAACAACGTCACCTTTTCTTGCTTCAATATTTGCTGCAAAAGTTTTTTTCATACCCTGCAAAATAGCAAGTTCTTCTGCTGCATCTTCTGTTTTAGACGATTTCCATTTTTTTTCTTGTTCTAAAATAGCAGCTTGCATGCTTGCAGGTGATTCTAACTCGTAAGGTTTTGTTCTTTGTACTATTCCTTTTGTAACTTCTAATTTAAATTTTTTTGGTGCAAATAACCTTTTGCCATCAATCCCTAATTTATTATATCCTTCTTCTAAAGCTTTAATAAAATCATCTGCTTTGTCAGGGTCTTTCATAATTGAAGACTCAGTATCTAAGTATGATTGTTCTAAATTAGCTGTAACACCAGTTTTTAAAAAGTTTATTCTATCTTGTATTTTTGCGTTAAATGTTTCTCTCTCACCTGCACTATAACCTGCATACTTTTCATTTTTAGGATCAAGTATTTCTAATTTCATTTTTTGCAAATCATCTAATGATTTATCTTCATCATTTATGTCAATAAACAATCCACGCTTATCAGCTTCTTTTTTTGCTGCATCTGCTGTTTTGTATTTTACATATGGAGTGTAACCATTAGCTAAATCTAACCTAGTTCTTTCGTTTATATCAGCTAATATTCTTTCACGCAAAACAGGATCTTTGGTAGCAACAAGATCATCTATTTTAGAGTTCATGTAATCTTGAGAGTTTTGTGCTTTTATTTTTGTACCTTTTGTATGTGTTTCCTGTCTACCTAATTGCTTACCATTAGCTGCAATTATCTCTAGGTTGTTGTCAAACTTTTGCTGAAAATCTTTTCGTAATTTGTATTTACCTCTTGCAATATTTAATTCAATATTTTTAAATTGTTCAAATTTTTTGTCATACTCAGCGACACTTAAGCTACCATTAGTTCTATTAAATTCTGCAATCTTTGATTTATATTCTAACCCAGCTTTTACGTTTGCATCATCTGCAACTGACTGTGCTTCTGCATCAAAAAAATCTGTAGCTATTCTATCTGCTTCTTTACCAAACGCTGCAAGCTGTTGACCAACGCCAGTAAAAGCACCTGATGTAGCTCTTGGACCTAAAGAACCACCAGCTGTAATTCCTGTTGCACCAATTCCTTTGTTATATAATGGTATCTTCATTTAATCACCTACATTTATTCTTACGTTATATAACTTTTTTTACCGAGTCCTGTTCCACTAGAGCCACCACCACCAGCAGACATTTTTGCTGCATCTTCTCCTGCTTCTAGTAAAGTCATATATGCAGCAGTTTTGTATTGTTGTGACCTAGCACTAGCACTTGCTCTTGCCATAGCAGCTTCATTAATCTTAGATGCTTCTTCTATAGACCCAGCATAACGTATATTCACTGCATCCATTTCTGTATTGAAAAATGTGTCAGCCAAGGATTGCAAAGCACTTCCTGACATTTGCACACCTGACTTAGCTACTGCGACTCTTTGCATACCAACCAATCTATCTGATTGTTTTCTAAGGTTTTTTTCTTTCTGCCTAGTTGCACGCTGTATTAATACCTGTTCATTCTCAGCTACTTTAGCATTGTATTCGCCCATCTGCCTTGCAGCTTTAGCAGATGCCATATTACCTTTATATCCGAGAACTGCTTTTAATATTGCCATTACGCCACCCTCGCAAAACGATAATAGTCCGAACCATCAGGACCATACTTCTTCATTAAACCTTCGTTCTCAAAACCAAGCCACTCTACATATCTTATAGCTTGCTGGTCATTTGTATGCACGCTTGCCTGTATACGCTTTAGTTCAGCATCATCCTGCACATGGTCTAACATTAAACTAGAGTATTTAGCAGCTGCAAATGGTTTCTTGTAAGCTATGCTTGACATAACAAACCAAGCTTCACCTACGTTTTCCCACAATCCATATACACCACCAATCATAAATACCTTACTTCCCTGCAATGCTGTGTATGCACTAATGCAACTTTCTTTCATCATAGCTGCTTTTGAGCTTTCTGGAAAATGAAAATTAGTCTCTATCATTTCCAAGTCTTCTTTTTCAAACTTTTTAATACTAAGCATCAAATGTATTAGACCTTCTCATAATAGCTAATATTGTCATTGGCAATGGTTGTGTCTGCCTTATAACAATCTTTGCATCATTATCATACCCTGACGGAAAGGATATTTCCTTATCTCCATTAAACAAAGGTACAGCTTGATCCATAGCCATACTACTATCTCTAAACGGCAATCTGTCTAAGTTATTTGTATCAGGTCCTAACTCTGCACCTACTGTCTGAAAGAATCTAGCTGTAACACCATGTATTCTTTTTATCTTGCCTTGTGCAATACCATCTTCTGCACCTGCTTCCATACGCAGTGTTTCTAGTGATGATGTGTAACCATACCCAACATGAACCTTAGTTGAGCTTCTATCTAATGTAATTGCACCATTGCTTACTGTTTTATCAGCGTGTGCAGCACCATCTGCTAAAATAGTTACTGTTACACCCTCAAGATGGTTTAAGCCTGTGATAGACGTTGTAGCACTTCCACTATATGTTAAGCCACTATCTACAAAAAAAGCATCTGTAACATCATCATTAAAATATAATGACTTTAGAAAAACAATATGCCTTACAGTAGTGCTGTTAATAGTTCTTTTTACACTTAGGTAAACTTGGTCTTCTGCACCACTAGGTATAGCTGTTATACTTTCTACAACACCACTACCACCTAAACTATGCTCATGCCAACCTACTGTTGCGTTTGCTCTGTCGTAAGTTAATCCTATCAGTCTGCCATCACTGTGAACAAACCATAATAATAACTCAGGCTCCTGTTGCCAAACCATATCAGTCAAGCCACCTCTAGCTAAATGGTCAGCTAACACAGTTAAATCAACACCTAA
>UEXN01002123.1_pt1 | contig 14455 bp, 27 predicted proteins | sample 1796711 | NCBI WGS metagenome assembly UEXN01 (sample SAMEA4772470, study PRJEB27181) | metagenome | reverse complement strand
CCAGTAGGCACCTTTCAGTGGGAGGGTATCGTAGATGGTGAATATCAAGACTCACGTAAACGTGGTATTTATGTCCGTGGTGATGAGTTTATAAAACTAGGTGGTTGCCCAGAAGCTTTTAAAGGTAACCGTGTACATTTATGGGGGACATTTGAGGAGGTAGTATGTTAGAATCAGTGAAACTAGGTGATGGTAAGTATGAATGGCATCTGTATGATAATTATCATTCTGAAATAATGCGTAACGGTGTATATTGGAAGAACACTAGTCATAATAATTTCATTATGGTTACTATGCAAGAAATACTTGATTTACGAAAAGAACTTGATAAAGCTATTGACATCATAGAAGCATCAGGTGTAGACTATGCCGAACTTATTCAACTACAAGAGGAGAAATAAATAATGACTGATTTATTACAAGAAAGAGTTGCTGAATACGCAGAACGATGTATACTAGCAGGGGCACTTAAAGAACGACAAGGCTTGTTCAATGAAGACCAAATAGCTACATTCTCTAAGAAGGTTCTCAACGACCTACAAGAAGAGTGGACTATTACCGATACACTTTCACCAGAACACATAGAAGATGCCTCACAGGTAAGCCTAGGAAGCTCTGAGGAGACTATTAATCAAATGCCTATAACTGATGATTTCTATCAGAAAGTAGACCTGTATTATAAGTCTCAAGAGACAGATACAGGAATTGTTATCAAGAAAGAAGGAGAGTAAATGGGACACTATGATGATATACAAGATGAGTGGAGTAGAGCTAACAACTACCCTCTCGGTCTTGCTGAAACTAAGCACTGTGAACGTAGTCCTCTTTATAAAGGAGATGATACACTAACAGAAGAATATAGAGAACTTGTAGAGAATCTTAAAATAACCAGTGTTTCCTTAGAAGAAGCACAACGTGACCATAAAGAATCTCTAGCTAACCTAGAACGATTTGAAGAGGAGTACGGATTTGAGTAAAGTATTTAGAAGAGGTGATCTAGTTACAATGTGCCCACACTACTCGGCTTTGGAGAGGGGGCAAGATCACGGAGATGAGATAACAGAGATGGATATAGAAGATTCTATTAACTTTGTCCACGATCACCAAGATCAGGTTGTAATGGTATTAGAGGACCAACACCCACAAGAACGTGTAGTATATCTTTCCACTAAAGATAAAACAAACCATGCACTCGTGGAGTCAGACAGATTAACCTTAATAGGGAGGGAGATAGATGTCAAATAAAGAGTATTACAACATCTCAGGAGATTTTCATTTAGACATGACTATCCCTGTAGAGGATGAATCTGTTATACCAAGTATGCGACAGATGACTAATGAACTACAGGAATTGTTTGCTACAGCTTTAGACCAATACCTACACGAGAAAGGTTTAGCGTATGAAGAGGTTCATGCCATTACAGCAGACCCTTTAAGTTGGGAGTTAGCTTAGGATGACTAAAATGCCAAAAAAGATATTCTTGACATTTGAAAGGGTTGAGACATTTACAGTTGAGATTAGTGAAGAAATGGGTTACGATGCTTTTCCTGAAGACTTCCTTCAGATGTGTAATTACCTAGAAGAGGCTAAGTGTCGTTATGGAAGCTCTTACTATGAAGATAAAGATACACACACTTCTATCGAGGTTAATTTTAAACTTACAAATACAGAGGTAGAGTAAATGACTTATAAACCAACAGCACAAGATTATATTGCAAAGACTATTATAGAAGATACTATATGTGGGTCAGTGAAAGACCAATCCTTTTCTTGGAAATACGACCAGTTAGAGAACGCTGAATTGGTAGGACCAGACGAAATAGAGGACTTTGTATTAACCTATGAAAATAGTCAAGAGGTACTAGAAGACTTTGAATACTTCACTAACAATGCAGGTTGTCATCAAGACGCTACATATTGCTTCCGTGACTCAGGTGAAGAATGTAACCTCTCACCCGAACACTATTCTAGACACTATGAAATTGATTACGTAGTTCGCAAGATAGATGATAAGTGGGTTGGGTGGCATTACTACTCAGGTGGTGGTAAACACGGAGAACCAGAAGCTTTTGATTGGATCAGTGATGCTAAGTTTGTAGAAGTTGAATCCGAGAAAGAAGTTGTTCAAATAGTAAGAACTTTTAAACGAGCGGAGGCTTAATGGATATACAAGAGTGGCGAGATAAGATAACAGACCTAACTTTAGAGTCTAGTATCAATACAGGTCACCAACGACCACTGAAGATTAAGCTTATCTTAGAGCGATTAGGTTATACCTTTGCAGACCAAGAAATAACAGGTAATGATGCAATATACCTTTACACTAAAGAAAATAGTATAGCACTGACACATAATGTAGATATCTTTGGTTATGGTGAAGATACTATTACAATAAACCAACACTTCGGTTAAGGAGAAATAAATGAGCACAAAGATTGAAATTTCAGTTATCAAGACAGGCAAACAACATACCTTCACTTCTGAGTCTGAGAATATCACAGAGGTTTTAGAAGCCTTACAGTTATTCAAAGCAGACAAGTTAGGTGATGAAGTAGGTAAGATCAACTACTTTGATGCACCTCGTTATGGTATTACAGAAACACAAGCGTCAGATATTATTAATTACTAATCACTACTAATTAAGGGAGAAACATTTGAGTAATTACGATAAGATCACAGATGAACAACTAGTAGAAATACAAAAACTTCTTAATATGGGTATGAGTGTTCGTAGTATAGCACGAGATTATCTAGGTAATGAGAAAAGAGAATCAACAATACGTAATAAGATCAGTTTAGGTTTTCTTAACCGCAGTCTAGGTGCTAAGGCTACAGAGGACTCTGATAAACCAGTGGTATCTGGAAGTCTTCACTGCCCAACACGATTACGTGGGAGTTTTTCAGGTAAACGGTTCGTGTTCACATCAGCTCAGAATAATACATATGTCCACGAAAAGTTCTTGAGCAGCCTAGAACAATACTGTAGTATAAACGATGCTGAATTGGTAGTAGGGACATACAAGTATAATACCAACGGTTTCCAGAACAATAGTAAAGATGATGTTTGGTATGATCCTAAGATCCGAGAATACATCAATAACGAAAGTCTTGGTATCGCGGAGGGCTTACTGTGGTGTGGTGAACTTAATATATTGCCTACGGCAGTTAACCCTATTGCAGGGTTACATAATTACACTAATCGTGACAGTGGTATTATCCCACACGCAAAGGTGCAATTGGAAAGTCTGCCGACACCAAAACACGAACCTGCACGTATGATGTATACAACAGGGACAGTTACACAACGTAACTATGTGGATATGAAAGCAGGACAGAAAGCTGCACATCATCATGTATTTGGTGCTTTAGTTGTGGAGATTAATGACGATGGTGAATGGTTTGTTCGTCAACTAGTAGGTGAGACAGAATCAGGTTGTTTCTTCGACCTTGAATATTACTACACACCCGATGGCCTAGGGTTCAATGGTGAACCCTGTAGTGTAGAAGCTATTAACTGGGGTGATATACATCAAGCTAAGATTGATGATGTAGTTGCTACTGCTTCTTGGGGTGATGAAGGTTGTATGATGGATATGCTTCAACCTGAACACGTATTCTTACACGATGTCCTTGACCAAGCTAGACGTAACCATCATAATATCAAAGACCCTTACTTTAGGTTTATGATGCAACAAGGTAATACTGAATGTGTCAAAGAAGAAGTTGAACAAACAGCAGAACTCATTGCCAGTATGAATGGTCGAGGAACTAAGGTTGTAGTTGTAGAATCTAACCATGACCTAGCCTTACAGAAATGGTTAAAGGAACAAGATTACCGTTATGATCCTGTTAATGCTGTATTCTTCTTGGAGATGCAATTAGCAACATACGAGGCTATGAGAGATAAGAAACCTTTCTCTGTGTTCGAGTATGCTTGTAGACAAACCACAGAAGGACTTGATGGCGTTTCATTTCTTAAGACAGATGAAAGTTACACTATCTGCGGTGACATAGAGTGTGGTAGTCATGGTCATAATGGAAATAATGGTGCTCGTGGAAGTCTAAGAGCTTTCCAGATGCAAGGTGCAAGGTTTAATGTAGGGCACTCCCATAGTGCAAATATTAAAGATGGAGTTTACCAAGCAGGTGTTAGTGGTAAACTAGAGCAAGACTATAACATTGGAGGATCAAGTTGGTCGCAGTCCCATATAGTAACTTACTCTAACGGTAAGAGAGCTATTGTTACCTTGAAGAATGGTAAATGGAGAGCAACAAATTAATTTAAATTAATCGTTGACTTTTACTCAGGTGGTTCTATAATGGACCTCCTTGTTAAGAGAAACAATTAAAACATTAAATAGGAGATTTTATAGTGCCAATCACAGCGATAATAATTACAACTATTTTCATATTAGGTATTGCATTGTGTTGGTTATTCATCTACAATGCTTCACAACAAAACAAACAATGGGATAAAGATTACGATAAGGAGAAACATGAAACAGCTTACGATGTAGATTATGACCACGAAACACATAATGACTAACTTTAATAATACCGGAGAAAAAGAATGAGTATGACACAAAAAGAGATGTGGGAAAAAATGAACAAAGACAAGTGTGGTTATACTTTGGTAGAAGCAATACCTGACAGTATTGACGGACACCATGATGGTTGTGGTAATCTACTTGAAGACCTAAAGATTGTCTATATAGAGAAACAAGGTTCTTGGGGCGTAGAGTCGTATGAATGCCCCCATACAGGGTGTGGTGTGGCTTGGTATTTTGACGAACAACCAAAGAAGTTACGCAAACTGGCTACTGGTGATATTTGTGTTGTTGAGTGGTTTTAGTAAAAGAGAAGTATATGAGTAAGACAGTATTGGTGATTAAACAGGACACAACAGAAGAACAACTAGAGTTCAAAGTAACATATTCTTAAGACAGGAGAAACAAATTAATGCAGACACAAATGAAAGCAGTAACACTTTACACAATTCAAGAACAACTTAATGTAGAAGATTTCGACCTAGATAAACTAAACGAACTAGCATACAAACCACTAGGCGAAGAACAAATGGAAACTTGGGGCTTTATCCCAGTTCACGAAGAAGACCTATACTCCCTGTCAGTAGAGAACTTCATGACCTTTAAACTACGTTATACTAAACGTGATGACCTAGATGAAGGTAAACTTACTGAGCTACACGAGAAGAAAGTAGCTAGACTAGCACGAGAAGGTTTACCTTTCGATGTTAATGAAGAATACGAGAAACTTCGTTATGCAGCTATGCAATTAGCTTCTGCTAAAGATACAGAATTATTAGTGTGGTTTGATATTGATAATAACCGATTCATCTCTGCTGATACTATGACTAACTCAGATAAAGTGTTCAGTGACGTATTGAAAATTATTCCAGATGGTTCGGGTGTGGAGTTATATAAACAAGAACCTGCTATCATTGAAAAAATGATGATGAAGTGGTGTCTAGATAAACAACCTTTAGAGAATATTGAATTCAACGATGGTGGTATCTTATCAGCAGGGACCATTGTAGGTAAGAAGCCTTCGGTTAAGAACGGTAAAGCTGCTCACACTAAAGAACAGGACTTTGTTGAGTTAGCTACTGTTCGTATTGTTAAAGATAACTATAAACCACATCAGTTAGATTTGATTTACTCAGGTGGTTGCACAGCAGAAGGCGATGCTTTCTTTAATATGCAGTTAAGTAATAAGGCTGAGTTCAAAGGTATCAAGTTCCCTAAAGGCGAAGACGGTAGTATTTTGAATTATGTGTATAATCATGAGATGACAGAGACATTGAACTTTGTAGCAGAGTGGTTACCTATTATGCCTGTGGTTAGTCAGATGTTATCTGATATCACTGGTGAACTTGAACAAACTAAGATTTAATAAAGGAGAATATTATGAGTATAGAGTTAAACCTACTTATCGGAACAACTATTGCGTGTACAGTAGGAGCTATTTACTGGCACTTTTTCCGAGACCATAAATATGTTACAAAGACGAAGGTTAAGAATAGCAAAAACACTACATCTTCACTGGATATAGCTTCAGGTAACACTGAGGCAGGTAAATAATGGATACAGAGTTAAAGATATACATAGGGTTACTTATAGTGGTTATGGTGTATTATTTCTGGTATACACGTAATAGTTACTGGAAGAAGTATGACCGTAAGAAATCTACTCGTGGTTATGACTCGCCTTACGACCCTGTAAGAAGTAAAAAGACTCGCCACTCTAGTAGTTACGATTCAGATTGTGATTGCGATGAGTAAAATAATTAAATAAGCACTTGACTTGGTGCGTAATTAGTTTAATATGTATCAGGTCAACAACGACACAACAAAGGAGAAAAGATTATGAATGAACAACAACTTAAAGAAATGGCACAGAACGCAGGTAAATCAGTATTTAAATTAGGTAAAGTAGGTTTAGGTGTTGCAGCAGCAGTTATCGTAGGTTATAGCTCTTTTGGTTATAATGATTCAGGTGTATCAACACGACTACAACAACCTCTAATAGGTCACACTTGGATTAAAGAAGAGGGTTATTACTTCAAACTACCTTTCGTATCACGAACTCGTAGCTATAATCAGAAAGGCACAATCGCATCTTCGGATAATCAGTCTATCTTAGACACAGCATCACTGGTAGCTGCACCAAGAAACTTACAGTTTGCTGACAGTTATGAAATGCGAATGGAATGGTCTTTCCGTTACGAGATTCCTGTATCTGATGAAGGTTTAGAGGCTATGCATAAGAGTGTTAAATCTGAAGCTAATCTACTGGGTAATACCATCATGCCTTTCGGTCAAACATTGGCAGCAGACACGGCAGGGCAAATGCTTGCAGGTAATTTCTCCCAAGGTGGTCGTAATGAATTCCGTAGTCTTATGGATAATCAGTCTCAACTAGGTATGTATGAGACTAAGGTAACTAAGGTTCAGGTTAATGCAGAGCAAGCAGATTCGGATAATAAACGTAATGGAGACACTAAGCAAGGTAAGCAGTTTATCCGTAAAGTAACTTACTTGTTAGATGACCAAGGTAAGCGTTTACGTAAACCTTTAGCGATTCACCAATACGGAGTTAAGGTAGTCCCTAATAGTATTAACCTTATAGAGGCTGTCCCTCAGGGTCGCTTAGTTACTTACATTGATAATAAGCAATCTAATATCTCTAAACAGATTAAAGAGGAAGAGAACCAGAAGCTATTACGTGAACAAGCTAAAACTGCCCAACTTAAGGGTCAGCATAACTTAATCACAAGAACTAATGAACTTAATATCAAGAAACAAGAAGCTATCTTAGTTGCAGAACGTAGGGTGGAAGAAGCTCAACTACAAGCGGCACGTGAAAAGGTTGAACGTCAAAAGGTATCTGACTTAGCTGTTATTGATAAGAACCGTGAACTTGAAGTAGCACAAGCTAACGAAGCTATCGAAACTGTTGAAAGACAGAAGGCAGCTAACCTTGCAGTTATTGATAAAAACCGTGAGTTACAAATTGCTAAAGCTAATGAAGGTATTCAAAAAGCTACCGCGATTGCAGCTAAATACCAAGCTGATGCTATCAAGGAAGTTGGTTTTGCGGAGGCTGCTGTAGATAAAGCTAAACTTGCAGCTAAGAACGCTAATAAAGAGATCTACCTAGCAGAACTTAATCGTGATGTTAAGGTTAAGATGGCAGAAGTATTACCGCAAGTTAAGATTGATACTCCTGATATTGTTATGGGTGGTTCTAATGGAAGTAACAATGTTAGTGATTTACTATCTACTAAGCTAGTTCAAGATGTAATCAATAATAACCAAGTAAATAAGTAATTTATACTTAAACAAATTAATCAAAGGTTGGCAATTCCGTCAACCTCTTTAATAACAAAAGAAGGAAATATAATATGAAATTATCAACAATCGCAACAACTATCGCAGCAGTAACAGCAGGTTCACTTTTATTTGCATCTGCAGCTCAAGCAGGTACTGTAGTTCAATCTTATGGTGATAGCTACTCTAACTCTAAGTCTGTAACAGATACTAACAATGTAACAGTTCTTAAAATCCGTGAACGTGGTTACTCTACAGATGCAACATCAGGTGGCCTTTCTGATCCTAACCGTTGTCAAGGCTTACCTTGTTCTCCTGCTGACAATGATAGCTCTTTCGTAGAAGTATCTTACAAGAAAACAGATCTTGTCATTGCAACTACAGGTCAGAATATTACTAACACTGCAGTTCAAAGCTGTTTCTCTGGCGGTGATGTGAATGGCTTGTCTTACCAAGAAGGTCGTAGTAGCACAGTAGCTTCTAACTCAGGCTACTCTAACACTGATGTATCAGGTACAGTAGTAGATATAACTAAAACTTGGTCTAAATCTACTAATGGTGCAGCAGAGAACGGCTACGCTTATAAGTTTGAGAAATCTACAACTTCGGTAAATGAAAGCACTGATACAACTTTCTCAGGTGGTAGTACAACAATTACATTTACATCTTCAATCGGCCTTTAGAAGATAATACCAAATCCCTGTCTCTTAGCGGAGATGGGGATTTTCTCGTTTAAAATATATATGAAAATAAATTGAAATAATGCTTGTATTTAATCTTTAACCTGATAATATGGAGTTATTAAAGCAAATAACGGAGAGAAACAAATGAAGAAATTAATGATAGCAACCCTTAGCGCCTACGCCTTAACAGGAAGCTACGTAATCGCAGATGATTGTAGTTCAGGGGGTTGTGGAGATAGCACCACAGACGTACCGCAGCAGGGTAATATGACCGATGTTAATAGTCCTAACTTCTACTCAAACCCGACATCAGTTATGCAAGGCAGTAATACCAACATCAATAATGTAATGGATAATGTAAGTCGTATTGGTGATGTTCAATGTGGTAACACATCTTGGAATGTAGGTGCTTATAATGGCAAGCAACATACAAACAACATACAAGATGGTATTGGTGTCCGTGGACATAACTATGGCGTGAACGCAGGACTGAGTGGTTCTTTCGGTGATGCAGACTCGACCTGTTTAAAAGCCTTAGACTCGTCTTACCTAATGATTGGTTACCAAGCAGAGATATTACGATATAATGCTTTAGATAAGAAAGTGTCAGTGTGTATTACTATGGTCCAGAACGGTGTTGTTATGAGTGACCAAATTAAGAAGCAATACCCTGCACTGGCTATGTGTGACCACTTTCGTATTATGAAGAAAGAGCAACCTAAGCAGTTTACAGAAGCACAACGTCAATTGATGTTAGCAAATAATACTAAGAAAGTTGTTGCAAAGCCAAAGAAAAAGAGTATAGTGAGTTACCAAGAATATCGTTTAAAGCTTGGTGTGTTTAAGATCAACTGTCAAAGTGTTTGTCTTAAAGCATATGATAACTTACGTAAACGATTATTAGAAGGTAAGGTTAAAGACCAGAACGGAGTTATAGTTGAGAAACAGTTATTTCGTTATGAGGATAATCTTGCGGGTTATTATAGTTTAAATGTTCGTAATAACTATTTGACTTTATCAGAAGCTAGGATTGCACAACAACAGTTGAGTGTTCAAGGTTTTAGGAGTAAGGTTGAAGGGTTGAAAGGAACAGAGGTTTGGAGGTAATTATGAGGTTGGGATACGAGTTTGCAAGTAGATTAGATTACACCGAACCACTAAATGCATCAATAGGTGCTTTGAAAAGAAGTATACTAAAACTAAAAGAAGATTATTGTTTTGATGTAGAGTTTGGTGTTGAGTATAGATTTGGTTTCAGTGTAATAATACCTAAAGGTTATAATGAACACAGAAAAGAGTGGTTATTGGAGTGTTTGGATTATATCAAACCTCTCGGTGTTGAGTTAATAGTAGAGGAGAGGTAATTATGTCAATTGAAGAAAACAGTTTAGTACGTATCCTTGGTGATAAGATGAATAATGATTATTACCAAGAATTACAAGTTATTAATGTAGATAAGATCATAGAGGATGTGTATCTTGACCCCTACGATTGTGAGTTGTCTTTAGGGTGTTTAGCTGAATATGAAGATGAGGGGTATTTCACCTATGACTTCTTTATACTAGAGGCTTTTGATAAGACCTATATTGGTATGTCGCAACTAGGAGATACACCTTCTATTGTGTATAAGAATAAAGACGGTACGGTTTTATGTTGTTCAGGAGACTATTGTGTTCCTGACTTACAAGGAGGTTACCATTACGTAGGTGATGAGTATACTGTGATTGGTAAAGAAGAACCGTATGAGTCTGATAGTACTTGGTTGTGGAATAGTGTTGAGAGAAATCCTAAAGTTAAGACTCTTGGTATCTCTAAAAAGACAATGAATAAGCTTACGGAAGTTCGTAAAGAAGATTTGATTAAAATTGAACAGGAGAGGTAATTATGGGATTTACAGTAGATACAAGTAATAGAGAAAACCAAGGTAATCCAACTAACGGGAAGCCACTTAACTCAAGAGGTTATCCACGAGATAGTAAAGATAATAAGTTCTTTAAAGAAATCCAAGTTAAAAATATTAAAGATATTATCACAGATGATTGTGTAGTTTACCTAGATAGTGATACTATTGCATTCAAAGCAGCACAGGTCCAAGAAGAAGCCTATGTTACCGTAACCAATATAACTACAGGTTGGACTAAGGACTTCAAGACTAAAACAGAGTTTAAAGGTGCAGCACGTAAAGAAGGTAAGATTACCGATAAATCTTGGCTAGGTATTGAGAATATGAAGCGTGTAGCTTCAGGTGAAGAACCCTACACTTTAGATATGTTCACTATCGAACCAAAGAAGCGCCTTAAACCAGATGGTGGTATTGACGGTATTAAGTCTTACATTGATGAATACTCAGAAGCTATTAAGTTTCAATTTGAAATTGATGATGTTCAGTGGGAACTTGGTTCAGGTGATGTGTTTAGACATGCACTACCATTACCTGAACCATACAAAGGTAATCGTAGCGAAGAAGACCGACCTATGTTATTGTCTGAATCCCGCGAATATGTTGTCAGTAACTTTAGACATAACGTAACCTGTGGTATTGAGACAGGCTTAGAAACAGACGATCTGTGTTCAATCCGAGCATACGAAGGTTATATACATTATCGTAAGACAGGGAAGTTTAATAAGATCCAGTTAGCTGTAGATAAGGATTCTTGGCAAGTTCCATCTCTATCAGGTAATTATGATATGAACGGTATCTTCTTTAAACAACCGCAGACGTATGTTATAGAGGCAACAGATAAGGGCGGTCTTGGGACTATAGAGTTTGTTAGTGACCAAGCTAAGTGTTCTGGTATGATGCAGGTGTGTAAGCAGATGTTAACTGGTGATTCTAGCGACCACTACCACCCATACTTGCGTTTCCCTAAAGAGATGCAACCTGAAGGTAGTTATGCAGATACATCTTTCTTTAAGGACTTCTGTAACCTTAAGACTCCGCTAGAGGGTTTGCAGAAAGTAGTTGATGTTATGCACAGCTTCTTTCCGTATGGATTGAAATATACAGATTGCCACGGAGTTGACCAAGATGTAGATACAATGCACTGGTGTAATACCCTATTCTTATGTGTATATATGAAACGTAAGATGGACGATACTATGGACTTCTACAAGCTCTGTGAGGCTTTCAAGGTAGATACGTCTAAGATAACAGGTAATAACAAACTATCTGCACCAGTCCCTGTATTCATAGGTAACGAGGAAGCTGAACAGAAAGTAGCAGAACTCAAAACTATACTTACAGAACAGATACAACCTGAACTGAAAAGCTATAAAAGTCTTAAGAAAAATGATTTAGTAGAAAGACTTGACAATATAAACAACAAGGTAGATAATATGCTCCAACAACTTGAAACCTTTTATACTATGAAACAATTGGAGAAATAAATGATATTTGGATTATTAGAGTGTAATTTTTGCTGCCTGAGTTATGAAGTGCTTGCTAAATCTTCAAACTACGAGAAGATGTTAGTTATGCAGAAAAAGAAAGAGGTGGAGGCAAAGGAGTCCTCTTGGGATTTAGATTATTTTATAGTGGTTATCGAAGAGGAGAAATAAATGAGTTACTTAGATGAACTTAAAGAGCAATACAAAGAATCCGCTGATGAAGCTAATGAGAAGATAGAACAGTTTATCCTGAACACTATTCATCATAATGCACAACAAGGGTCTACAGTAATAACTATACTACAAGATCGTTGTAAGGCCGAGGGCTTATACCTAGAAGGTGTTAAGAACTTTCTAGAGGAACGTGATATATCCGTTACTAAACAAGATAAACCTATCGGCATCTTTTTTACTTTATAATCAACTTAGGAGAATACATATATGACTACACAAACTCAAGGTACTATGACAAAGAAAGCAAACATCTCAGCCGCTATCTTAGAGCTATACAAACAAACACACTCTTTTAACCTTATCGCAGGTAATACAATTGACCCTGTTCGTATCAAACCACAAAGTAACCTAGTGTTAGAAGAAACTAAAGAGATGGTGTTATCAGCCCTAGAGAAAGATAATATTGAGAAAGTAGATGGTTGTTTAGACGGTCTTGTGACCTGCTCAAACCTAATCATGCTGCTTGAAGGTAATACAGCGCTATTAGCTGATGCACCTATGTATCTTAACCACGAAGGTTTATCACTTAATGAACTTATCGGTAGAGCAACTACAGCGATCCTTGATGAAGATTGGATTGAACTACTTAACTACTTAGAAGATATCTGTTATGAAATGGAAGGTGATACTTTATATAATATTGAACAAGTTTGGAAATCAAACCTAAGCAAATTCCCCCTTGTTTCGGATGTTAAGTCGCCAGATGATGTAGCTGATGCTATCACTGATGAAGGTCGTTATACAGGTGTTGATTATCATACAAGTAAGAATATTGAGGGTGAAGAAGTTTATGTATTCACTGCTACGTATGATACTAAAGAGAAGAAAGCTTTCTCATCACCTAAGATTGTTAAACCTACGGGATTCTTCGTAGCTCCAGATTTGAAGGTGTAGTGTGGAACAGTCTTTAATAATAAACGACCTGTGCATAGATGGCACTACTATGGTCCACCCTAGAGAGCATGAAGCTACCATTTGTATTGACATAGAAGATGAGTCAAGTATCATTGACCACTTGAAACGTGTATTTGAATTAGGAGATCAATTATGAGTTTATTTTATGAATGTGAGAAATTAACAGACTTGGTAAATTACCCAATCTTACTTGAAGTGGTTCAAGGAAAATGGACACGATGTGACGAAGAAGTTCGTTGGGAAGAAGATGGTGAAGTTTACAACGGTGAGTTAAGAGAAGGTTCTCATACACAAAACGATGCAGTGTTTATAAATATGGACAATGGCTGCGGTATGACATTAACTAAAGTGTTTATTAAGTTTTTTGAACTAGACAATAATACTTTTGAAGACCAGTTTTGGGGCTAGGTGTTATGCCAAAAGATATAAGAGGTGTAGAGATTGAAGTGGGTGACTTTATAGCCTATGGTAAATCTAACCGTAACAACCTCTTCAACTTAGGTAAGGTTATATCTATAACTGAAAAAGGTGTAGAGGTTTTAGGTAAGGGTAATACTAAGACAGGATTACTTGACGCTTATTATCTCTCAAAAAGAATATTAGTCTTACCACAACATTACGAGGAGTATTAATGAAAATATTAGGAATAGACCAATCATTATCCAAATGTGCAATGACACCTATGGTTGATGGAGTCCCTAAAGAACAAATACTGGTTAAGACAGGTAAACTAGGTATCAAGACTGTTCGTAAAGATACACTCTATTTTGACTGCTTACATAAGCAAATACGGCATATATGTGAACAGTTACACAAAACAGTTGAAGAGTTCCAACCAGAACAGGTAGTGTTTGAAGCACTGTCTTTCGGTAGTGTTGGTGATGCAACCAGATCACTAGCTTGTCTTTATGGTGCTATGAGAGATGTTATGCAGGAACACTATCCTGATATAACTGTGACAGAATATGCACCTACAAGTCTTAAATCCTATGCACGAGAGAAGTTAAACATAACTGATCAGTATGAGAAAGACGACCAAGGTAATATGGTTTACCTCAAGTCCAAGAAACCTAAGAAGGTTAAGATGGATAAGAAACTCATGGTTAAGGCTGTAAAGAACATCTACGGTGAAAGTTACCTTAGTGGTTATAATTACTCTAGTGGCCTAGATGACCTAGCAGATTCTACACTATTAGCACTTAAGTTGACGGAAGAAAATGCCAAGACGTAAGGTAAGGTCAAAAGGTATCACACTCCCCGATGAAGGTTGGTTACGTAACTCTAAGGAAATTAAAAGTCATAGAGAACAACTGTTATCCGAACAAGACGGGAAGTGTGCTATCTCAGAAGTCCCACTACTAACAGGGGCTTTAGACCACGATCATA
>UEXN01002121.1_pt1 | contig 14476 bp, 19 predicted proteins | sample 1796711 | NCBI WGS metagenome assembly UEXN01 (sample SAMEA4772470, study PRJEB27181) | metagenome | reverse complement strand
ATCCACGCAAGCCACTGCTTTGGAGATGTACCCGGCGCGGCTGATATGCCCTAATTTTATGTAGGCTGGCGGTCGCCAGCTCGTTAGTAGTCTCCTCTCCTTGGTTACCTCTGCCCCGCCTCACGGCGGGGCTTTTTTATGGGCTTTTTATGGCTGGCAAACTCAACAAAACGAAGATGCTCGCGGTCTGTGATGAGCTGGCAAAGGGCAAGTCACTGCGAGCTGCATGTGACAACGATCCAAAGCTGCCAGCGTGGAACACCGTGCTGCAGGCAGTGCAGCGCGATGAGGACTTGCATGAGATGTATGTCAGAGCGCGGGCCATTGGTGCCGAGGTGCTGGCTGACGAGATGTTTGAGCTGGCACGCAAGCCGCTTGATCCCAATGACAAGCAGATGGCGAATGCCGAGGTGCAGCGCCGCCGTGTCGAGATCGATACGATGAAGTGGTGCTTCGCACGCATGCAGCCCAGAGGCATACGCAACAAGGCCGAGGACGTGCCAGCTAACGCCGGGACGATCACGCTCAACTGGGGCGGCGGTGTTGATGAGGCCGTTGCACCTGCCGAGCAGAAGCCTGCAACGGTTGTGAAGCTGGTGCCGAAGGGGGGCGATGATGGCTAGAGGATTGTACGACAACATGAATGCACGCAAGAAGGCGGGCACGTCACGCAGCAAGAAGAAGTCAACCGTCAGCGCGAAAGCATACGGTGACATGAAGGCAGGCTTTCCAAAGAGCAAGCGTAAGAAGAAGCTGATGAGCTACTGATGCCCAAGGCTGGGCAGTACAGCAGCGGTGCAAGCAAGCGGTCCAAGCAGCAGCGGGCATACAACAGCAAGCCAGGCAGCAAGAAGGATCGAGCAGCACGCAACGCTGCACGCAGGCTGATGTCTGCGAAGGGCAAGGCCGGTGACGTGGATCACAAGGATGGCAACCCGCGCAACAATGCGCGAAGCAATCTCAGGCTGATGAGCAAGGGCCGGAACCGGGCAGCGAACAGCCGGTGAGCTGTGGTTGCTGGGAGTGTGAGGTCATACGCATGGCGCGTGAAAGGCGTGAGATGCAGAGTGTTATGCGCGGAGCAGAGCGCAGCGCCACGCGCGTGAAGCAGGGGCAGGCACAGGTGGATGACCTGGGGGAGAGGGCACCCCCCAAGCCTTGAGTTTGATTTTGTTACCCATCTGTTACCCAGCGCGTGGAAACCGCAGAAGTCTGGGCGGGTGTGTCGGGTGTCAAGCCTTACACTGCTAGGGGTTCGATGTTTTTTTCTGACGGCGCGACCCCCCCGTACCCCCCGAGAATAACCCGCCGTCTGTTATAGCGTATATAGTCAAAGAGGAGCCTCACACATACACACGCAGCTCGAACGCATTGTGTACAGCGCTTTCACCGTCACAGACGATGATGGCACTGCACGCCTGCTGATCGATCTGCAGGGCTTTGACAGCACGCAGGATGCGCATCTGTTTCTTTATGAGCTGATGCAGCATTACGAGGCTGATGACCTGCTGCTGGCGGGCTCAAGCAAGCTGCATTAGCTGTCGTTGGCTGGCAGGCCGTCATGCGGCCATCCGGTGTGATTGTGGAAGACTGTGAGCGTTGCGACGCGGAGCTCGATTAGCTGCTCTTCTGTATGCTCTTTCTTGTCGGCCAGGTAATGCTGCAGGGCGTTTTCGAGATAGTGATGCGCTGTTGTTTCCATGCGCGTCACGTTATCTGCGGGTTGCTTGGTTGCGATGTTTTTATCGGCAGACAGCGCGACGATTGCCTCGCCTGCAGCGAGCAGGTCGGCGTCAATTTGTTCGCCCTGCATGTTTTTCAGCGCAGCGGCCATGAATGCACCCATCCACGCCCTTTTTGCGGGGTCCATCGTCTCCGAGGCAAGCGGGGCTCTCTGTCTGCGTTCGTCTTCATCCATACGACAACGGTAACCAATATTGACTGACATCACAATTCCGTACACGCCGCGAGTGCTGCAGGCGAACCTGCATCAGCAGTTGTCGCAGCACCGCTGGTCGGTGTGTGTCATGCACCGCAGGTGGGGCAAGACGGTGATGGCAATCAATCACCTGCTGCGCGATGCGATCCTATGCGAGAAGCAGAACCCGCGTTTTCATTACCTGGCACCGACCTACAAACAGGCCAAGACGGTCGCATGGGATTACGTCAAACAGTTCGCAGGCTCGATACCGGGCGTAAAGTTTAACGAAACGGAGCTGCGGGCTGATTTGCCTAACGGTGCGCGTCTGCAGTTGCTGGGCGCTGATGATGGCGGTGATCGTCTCAGGGGCATCTACAGCGACGGTGTGTGCATTGACGAGGTAGCGGACATGCCCGAGAGCGTGTTTCCCGAGGTCATTCGCCCGGCGCTGTCTGACCGCAAGGGGTATTGCATATTTATCGGCACGCCGCGCGGTCATAACGCTTTTTATGATTACTGGACGCTTGCGGCTGACGAACCGGGTTGGTTTCGGAGAATGTACAAGGCCAGCGAAACCGGCATCGTGGATGACGAGGAACTGGCCGCTGCCCGTGGTGCCATGTCGGACGAGCAGTATGAGCAGGAATTTGAATGCAGCTTTATTGCAGCGGTCCCAGGCGCGATCTGGGGCAAGGAGCTGCAGGAGCTGGAAGAGAAAAGCCGGATCACGAACGTGCCGTATGACCCGACCATGCGTGTTGATACGCATTGGGATTTGGGTGTCGGTGATGCAACCGCGATCTGGTTTACCCAAACGGCAGGCAGAGGCTCAATAAATGTTGTTGATTATTTTGAACAGAGGGGCGAAGGCCTGCCGTACTACGCTCGCGTGCTTGATGAGAAGGGTTACCTCTACGGTACGCACAACGCACCGCACGATATTGAGGTGCGTGAAATGGGCTCGGGAAAGAGCCGCCGTGAGACTGCGTATGATCTGGGCATCAATTTCAGGGTGTGTCCGAAGCTGCCTATCGAAGATGGGCTTCACGCGGCGCGGATGATGTTCCCCCGCTGCTGGTTTGATCGCGACAACTGCGCGGACGGGCTGGAAGCGCTGCGGTTTTATCATCGCAAGTATGACGAACGTAACAGGACGTTTCGCACGTCCATCGTACACGACTGGTCGTCGCACGCAGCCGATGCCTGGCGCTATGCCAGCTTGAGTATGCGCGACAGCGCGCACGGCGGATCACCGTCACAACAATTTGCGCAAGCCGCATACAACCCGCTTGGCTCTACATATGAAGGTGCAACGATATGAGTTTTCTCTCGCCAAAGGTGCCAAGCCCGCCACCCGTGCCGCCGCCCTCACCTGCGCCAGCAATAGCGCCAGCCGACGCAAAGGGTTCTGAGGAGGAGAAGACGCAGGAGCGCTTGAAACGCAAGAAGGGTGTGAGCTCGACTGTGCTGACCGGCCCGCGCGGCCTGATGCCCGAGCAGATGCCTACTAATACGCCCTATTTGCTGAAGAAGGATTGAACATGAGCAGCGTGATAAGCAAGCCGAAGGCATCGGCTCCACCGCCTTCGCCGCCACCAGCGCCGCCGCCCGCCGTTGATCCTGCCGTCGCCATTGCAGTCGGTGGCGAAGATGGGGGTCCAAAAACAGGCAGCACACCAAAACGGCGGGGTCGTGGGGCTAAGTATAATCCCGTGCTGACCGGCTCTGCGGGCGACACGTCTGCGGCAACAGTCACCCGCAAAGGACTTCTGGGGGAATAGATGGCCGCTGATAAAACTGCGCATACGTTAATCAGGCGGATGGACCGCCTTGCCGACCAGCGTTCGCAGTGGGAAAGCCACTGGCAGGAAATTGCTGACTACATGCGGCCACGCAAGGCCGACATAACCAAGAAGTCGCAGACGCCGGGCAACAAGCGCACCGAGCTGATATTCGACGGGACCGCCATCAACGCAGCCGAGCTGCTGAGTGCCAGCCTGCACGGTATGCTTACCAATATGAGCACACCGTGGTTCTCGCTTCGTTTTACCGATCCCGAGATGGACGGCGACGATGATGCGAAAGAATGGCTGGAGACGACCGAGGACGTTCTTTATGCGGCATTCAATCGCTCAAACTTTCAAGAGCAGGTGCATGAGCTTTATGACGACCTGATCCTGTTCGGGACCGGCGTCATGCTGATCGAGCCTGACGATGAGACAACATTCCGCTTCTCAACGCGCCACATCGCCGAGGTCTATCTGGCAGAAGATGAGAAGGGGCGCGTCGATACCGTTTATCGCAAGTTTAGAATGTTTGCCCGTGCGGCGATCAATCAGTTCGGTGCCGAGAATGTCGGCGATGCGATCCGCAAAACCGAGGAACGTGATCCCTATGAGATGGTCACCATCGTCCATGTGGTTCTGCCACGCGAAGAGCGCGACAAAACAAAGCTCTCAAAGGTCAACAAACCGTTTGCCAGCTACTACATCGACCCAGAAGAAAAGATTGTGCTTTCGGAAGGCGGCTATGACGAGCTGCCCTATGTCGTGCCGCGCTGGCTGAAAAGCAGTTATGAAGCAAGTTGGGGAAGGTCACCCTCGATGAACGCGCTCAGCGATACCAAGGTATTGCAGAAGATGAGCGAGATCACGTTGCGTGCTGCACAGAAGCAGATCGACCCGCCGTTAATGGTGCCCGACGACGGCTTTATGGCACCGATCAGAACCGTTCCCGGTGGCCTTAACTTTTATCGCAGTGGTACACGCGACCGGATTGAGCCCCTGCAGATTGGTGCCAACAACCCGCTCGGGCTGAACATGGAAGAGCAGCGGCGAGCTGCTATCCGCCAGGCGTTTTATGTTGATCAGCTCATCATGGGGCAGGGTCCGCAAATGACCGCGACCGAGGTCATACAACGCACCGAGGAAAAGATGCGCCTGTTGGGTCCGGTGCTTGGACGCCTGCAGGCAGAGATGCTGCAGCCGCTGATCAATCGCTGCTGGAACATCATGCTGCGTGCCAAGCAGTTGCCGCCCGCACCGCCCGGCTTGGGCGAGCTTGAAATTGAATATGTGTCTCCGCTTGCGAAAGCGCAGCGTCAAACTGAAGTGCAGGCCGTAGTTCGCATGATTGAGATGATGCAGCCGCTGGCTGGTATTGACCCGACAATTCTGGATTACCTCGACACGGACGGGCTCGCCAAACACGTCATCAAGGTGCTGGGTATCCCGGCGTCGGTCGTGCGCGGCGAGAATGAAATAGCCATCCTGCGCGAGGATCGCGCTGCGGAGCAGCAGCAACAGCAGGAAATGCAGCAGACCATGCAGATGGCCCAGGCTGCAGGGCAGGCCGCACCGGCAATGGACAGCATTGCCGAGATGGGTGGCCTGCCGGAAGATATGAACCCGCAGCAGATGGATGAGCTCGCGGCGATTGAAGCCGGTGAGGGCGTTTGAACCCGCAAGACATCTGGGGCGCATATAAGACGCTCTTTGCTACCGATGACGGCGACGTGGTGCTGCGTGATCTTGAGGCGCGGTTTCATATCGACACGCCGGTGTTCTCAAATGATCCGTATGAAACAGCTTTTCGCGATGGGCAGCGTTCGGTCGTCCTGCTCATTCGTTCCATGTTGCGCGACCGACCAGCAATAAAGGATATGATGAACGATGGATGACGAAGCACAGGTAGCGGAAGCTCCGGCACAAGCCGGGGAAGCACCGTCTGAGGCAGATATTGTTAACTGGCGGGATGACCTGCCTGATGACATCAGGGACCACCAATCGCTCGCAACGATCAACGATGTGAACGCACTGGCAAAAGGCTATGTGCATGCGCAGTCAATGATTGGCGCGGACAAGATACCCGTGCCCGGCAAGTGGGCAGATGATGACGATTGGTCCGAGGTTTATTCGCGGCTGGGCCGTCCTGGCGACAGCAACGGCTACGAGATCGAGGCCGGGGATGCTGAGATTGATGAGGATTTTCTGGGCTGGTTTAAGGGCACGGCGCACAATGCCGGGCTCAATAACCGACAGGCGCAGATGATTGCGCAGGCCTACATGGAGATGGCTGGCGAAAATGCAGGCAACGAGCAGATCGATACCGATCAGATGCGCTCGCAGGTCGAAAGCGATCTGCGGAAAGAATATGGCAATGCCTACGAGGACCGCCTTGAGCTCGGCAACGGGTTTATTGATGAGTTTGGTGTTGAAGGCCTGACCGACCTGGTGCTCGCCGATGGCATGCCGCTGCGTAATCACCCGGCGTTTGTGAAGACGCTGATCAACGCGGCCAATTTTATTCACACGAACGTGTCCGAGGATGCCGTGATCGGCAACAAGGACAACATCTCAATCACGCCACAAGAGGCGCAAGGCAAGGTTAACGAATTGATGCGACCCGATAGTCCATATTGGGATCGCACACACCCGATGCACAATCAGCTTGTGCAGGAGGTGCAGGAACTCATGCAGCAAATTCATATCGAGGATGCTGCATAAGTCATCGGGAAGCTGCGGCGGCTGACAAGCGAAAGCCCCGTCGCTAAAGCAGAACGATGTAAGTCGGGACAAGCGCAAGCCCCCGCAAATTTCGCTATAGGTCCGCGCAAGCGGGTAGCCGCTTTTTTCAACTCAACAGACGTGAAAGGAGTGTTCATATGAGCACGCAAATCACGACTGCCTTTGTTCAGCAGTTCTCGGCAAACGTGTCGATGCTGTCACAGCAGAAAGGTAGTCTCCTTCGTCGTGCTGTTCGCGAGGAAAGCGTTACCGGAGAGAAAGCATTTTTCGATCAGGTAGGCTCAGCGGCAGCAGCGATGAAAACGTCTCGGCATGGGGATACGCCATTAATGGAAACCCCCCATTCCAGACGAATGCTAACTATGGATCATTGGGAATACGCAGACCTTATTGACGACGCTGATAAGGTGGCAATGCTCATCGATCCAACCAGCAGCTATGCAAATGCTGCAGCGTATGCAATCGGTCGCGCGATGGATGATGCCATTCTCGCGGCAATGGACGGGTCGAGCTCCACCGGCAAAGCTGGTGCAACTTCGACAGCATTACCGTCCGGTCAGAAAGTTGCAGTGGGTTCGCCTGCCGCAGGCCTGACGATTGCAAAACTGGTCGAGGCCAAAAAAATCCTTGATCAGAACTCTGTTGATCCGAGCATCAAGCGGTACATAGCTGTTCATCCCGAGCAGGTTGAAGACCTCTTGAACTCAACCACAGTTACAAGCGCAGATTTCAACACGGTGGCTTTCGCCTAGCTTGCTGGCAACAGCTTGCTGAAACTCAGTCAAATTCGGGGAAGCCTTAACAGGTAATGCTGATGGTAATCGCGAGCCAAGCCCTTCGGGGAAGGTGTAGAGACTAGACGGCTGACACCCCTAGCGGGTGAAGGGATAGTCCAGACCACAAAGCCTATAATATCATTATAAAACAATGAGTTATAGGGCCGCGGCGAAAGCCGTAGATGGTACGGAAAGCGCTCGTACAAGGTGAGATCAACACATTTTTGGGTTTTGAATTTATTACCAGCAACCGGGTTTTGACGAACTCTTCTGACCAGCGGCGAGTAATCGCTTGGGCAGAGGACGGCATCACCTTGGGCGTCGGTAAAGACCTCATGACCCAGATCACTGAACGAGCTGATAAGTCCTACTCGACCCAAGTCTATGTGTGCGCCCAATTTGGTGCCGTGCGCATGGAGGAGGAAAAAGTAGTTCAGATCACTTGTGCTGAATAGGAGGGATTGAAAAATGGCTAATGTTAATCAGACCCTCGTCAGCAATCACTTGGCGAACCCTCGCGTGCATTCTCCGGTCCATCAGATGGGTGGCCGGATGCGTGTGGCTTGTGGGACCGTTGCAGCAGTTGCTGGCGATCTTTCCGCTGGCGACACGATTATGCTTGCACCGATCCCGACAGGCGCGGCTGTAATCTCTATCAAGATTTTCAACGATGATCTCGATAGTGGTTCAACCGTCACGATGCACGTCGGGCTGTACGAGGATGACGGCGATGTAACGGTTATTGACGTGGACGCTTATGCGTCTGCGACGACTGACCTGCGCGGTGCTGTTATTGTCGGGACCGAGGTTGCCTTTGAGGCTCGGAACATCAACACGATGGGCCAACGTGTCTGGGAGGATGCTGGACTTTCCAGTGATCCTGGCGGGCACAAACTCATTGGTATTGAAACGGATGCTGCTGGCGACACTGCCGGTGATATCTCTTTCATCATCACCTATGTGATCGACTGATAAGTGTTGGGGGGAGCTGGCGATAGCGGTTCCCCCCGCTCTTATGTGAAAGACATTATTACGCCCGAAGAGGCGGCGCAGCTTGCGCAGTGCGACGGCAAGGTGCCGCTCAACCTGCTGCCAGTGCGCAAGGTTATTGGCTGCGTGCGAACGCTTTACCCTGCGGCAGTAACGATGGACAGCTATGCGCGGGTCGAGCGGAATGTGACGGGCCACGATTGGCACGTTGATACCGGCGACAGCGATCACATGCCGTGGTGTGCTGCGAGCGCATCGGTGCTGGTCAGCAAGCCGGAAGAATTTGAAGGCGGCGCGTTTGAGTTTGACGAGCCGTATGAAGAGCATGCCGCGCATTACTGCGACGGCATTATTTACACATCGGATCAGTTGCATCGCGTGTTGCCGCATACCGGCAATCGCAAGGTGCTGTTGATTTTTCTGGGGGCCAAGAATGGCAAGTGAAGTCGATATTATAAACTCGGCGCTGAACATGGTGGGCGCGAGCAACATCATCAGCCGGGGCGAGGACAGCAAATCAGCGCGCATTACCAACCAGCGCTATGATTACGTGCGGGACGCGGTGCTGCGGGCTCACCCGTGGAACTGCGCAGTAACTCGCCGGGCTTTGACCTCTGACACCGACACGCCAGCATTCGGCTATACAAACCAATTCACGTTGCCGACCGATCCGTACTGTCTGCGGGTGCTCGGGCTCGATTATCTCGATATCGATTTCTTAGTTGAGGGGCGCAAAATCATCACCGATGAGGACGCGATTAACGTCAAGTATATCGCACGCGTGACTGATCCCAACGAATACGATCAGCTTCTGATCGAAGCTATTGCCGCACGGCTTGCCGCTGACACCAGCTTTGCCTTGGTGCAGTCTACGTCGCTGACGAATGCGATGTTTGCGCTTTATGAGGGCAAGCTAAGCGAGGCCCGGTTTGTAGACGCAAGCGAGGGCACGCCAGGTGCCACCGATAACGTCACGGTAAGCGGCTCGCTGCAGTCCGATGTTCTGGTGAACGCCAGACTGTAATGGCAAAAGCAAATTACGCATTCACGAACTTTACCGCCGGTCAGCTTAGCCCGAGGCTGGGCGGAAGGACCGACCTCACCAAGTATTTCAACGGCTGCGACACACTTGAAAACTTTTTAATCCACCCGCATGGCGGCGCAACGCGCAGGCCGGGTACACGGTTTATTGCAGAGGTTAAATCAAGCGCTGCGCAGTGCCGGTTGATACCGTTTCAATTCAACGTGACGCAGGCCTATGTGCTGGAGTTTGGAAACAACTATTTTCGGATTTACAAGGATGGCGGGCAGGTCACGTCAGGCTCGCCTGCGGCGGCGGTAGAGGTCACAACAACGTACACGACCGCGCAGATACCTGACCTAAAATTCGCGCAGTCTGCCGATGTCATGTATGTCGTCCATCCAGATCACCCGGTGCGCAAGATTTCACGCACGTCGCACACGGCGTGGACGCTGACCGAAGTCACGTTTGCACGTGGCCCGTTTCTTGATGCAAACACGACAACAACGACGCTGACCGCGACAGGCCGCACTGGCACGGTCACAATCAATGCGTCGGCAGTAACAGGCATCAATGGCGGCGACGGGTTCGTTTCAACCGATGTCGGTCGGCTCATCAAGTTGCACCACGGCTATGCCAAGATTGCGACCGTGGCGAGCACGACACAGGTCACAGCGGTTGTGCAGGAGAATGATCTTTTTGTCGCCGAGCTTGAGCCAAGCTATACGGCTGCGACCATCAGCTTCAAGGAGGGCGACCCCTCCACGACAAACCTTGAACACAATGACCGGATAATCGACACGGGAAAAAACTTTCTGTCCGAAGGTTTTGGCGAAGGCATGAGCGTCACGATTTCCGGCACAAGCTCAAACAACAAGACAATCCTCGCAGTGAAGGTGACAGAGGACACCATGCTGGTGGCACCGTCTGACGATCTGGCAGACGAGGCAGCAAGTTCCGGCAACAAGGTTGAGGGAGAGCTTGCGGCTGATGATGAATGGGCGCTCGGCGCGTTCTCAACGACTACAGGATATCCGAGCTCGGTCGCGTTTTATGAGCAGAGACTTGTGTTTGCTGGAACATCTGAGCAACCGCAGACAATGTTTTTCTCAGTATCGGGCGACTTTGAAAACTTTACCGCAGGCACCGACGACGACAGCGCGCTGATCTATACGCTGGGCAGCAACCAGGTGAACGTGATCCGCTATCTGTCGAGCTCGCGGGCGTTGCTGGTGGGCACAAACGGGGGCGAGTTTGCGGTACGGGCGTCAGGTAACGATGAGCCCATCACGCCGAAAAACGTGCAGATCAAGCAGCAAAGCGCTTTCGGGTCAGCCAACGTGCAGCCAGTGCAGGTCGGCAATACCGTGCTGTTTCTCCATCGAGCAGGCCGCAAGTTGCGTGAGCTGGTGTTTAACTTTGACACTGACAGTTATATCGCGCCTGACCTGACGATCCTTGCTGAGAACGCGACCGAGGGCGGCGTGACCGAGATGAGTTATCAGCAGGAGCCGGACAGCGTTGTCTGGAGCGTGCGTGCTGATGGCGTGTTGCTTGGCATGACGTACCGCCGCGAGGAGCAAGTCGTTGCCTGGCACCAGCATCGCATCGGCGGCGTCTCGGGTGCTTGCACGGTCACGGTAAGCGATTACGCAAACATTGCGACCGGCACCACGCTTAAACTAACGAAAAGCGACGGCACCACGGTCACGTTTACGTCTGAGGCTGCGGGCGGCTCGTCACCGTCAAGCGACACCGGCTTTCGGCCAAACGAAAGCAATGACACGACTGCGGACAACATTTTCACTGCAGTCAACGCGCATTCGGATTTTACCGTTGCCAACCCAGCGGCGAATGTCGTGACGATTGAAGAGACGCAGCGGGCTGGCACCGGGTTTCTGTCTGTCGTCAGCAGCGACACAACAAGGCTTGCAACAACCGATCAAAGCCATTCGCTGGTCGAGAGCGTGGCGACGATCCCCGGCACGGCAGAAGACGAGGTTTACCTGATCGTGCAGCGCACGATTGACGGTGCGACAAAGCGCTACATCGAATATATGAAAAACTTTGATTTTGGCACAGACATTGAAGACGCGTTTTATGTCGATTGCGGTCTGACGTATTCGGGCAGCTCGGCAACGTCGCTGTCCGGTGCTGACCATCTCGAAGGTGAGGCGGTCGCAGTGATCACAAACGGAGCAACACACCCTGACAAGCTGGTTGCGTCAGGTGCGGTTGCGCTCACGCGTGCAACAACGAAAGCAAACGTTGGGCTGCGTTTTGCATCTACACTGAAAACCATGCGCCTTGAAGCGGGCTCGACTGATGGCACAGCGCAGAACAAGATTAAACGGATTGATGAGGTGACGCTGCGGCTGTTCCGCACGGTAAATGCCCGCGTTGGCGGGTCCGCTGACACGCTTGACCGCATACCGTTTAGATCGGGCGCGGATGCAATGGATGTCGCAATACCGCTTTTCTCTGGCGACAAAGAGCTGGAGATGCCGACAGGTTACGATCAGGACGCGTTTGTTGTTGTGCAGCAGGATTTGCCGCTGCCAATGACCATCGTGGCTATATATGCGTCAGTCCAAACCTTCGACTGATTTTAAGGTTGTGCCGTTTACGGCAGACCACGCAGAGGATCTACAGGCACGCAATACGTCAGGCGCGACGATTGGGCTGAACCACATCGTCAAGGAATACCTTGATGCAATGGCTATGCCAGGACACGGGTTTTCGCTCGTTAGTAACGGCCACCTGATATTTAGCGCAGGCGTGTATCCGGTTTGGAAAGGTTTGGGCGAGGCGTGGGTTATCCCGTCCGACCTGATTAAGCCGCGAAGGCGTCAGCTCGTCACATATGTGCGCGAGTATCTGGACCGGCTGGTTGAGGAAAACGAGTATCGCCGCGTGCAGGCGACTGTGCGTGCTGACTTCGATGCGGGTCATCGGTTTATCGAGTTTCTGGGCTTTCAACGTGAGGCGATGCTTGAGGCATACGGGCCTGACGGTGCGGATCACGTTCAATATGCGAGGTTGATTAAATGGTAGAAGTCGCAGCAGGTGCAGCAGTTCTCGGCACAGTTGTTTCAATGGCAGGTGCAAGTGCGCAGGCAAAGGGTCAGGCCGCAGCGGCGAACTACAATGCAAAAATACGCGAGCGCAATGCGCAGACCGCTGACATACAGGCTGATTGGCGCAGGCTCGTAAATGATATTGAAGAGGTCACCTTTCGCGAGCGGTTTAAGTCGCTGCAGGCGTCCACGACCGTTGCCTACAACAAGGCAGGCGTGCAGTCGGACACCGGCACGGCACGGCTGGTGCAGCTCGATAGCGCGGAAGAGGCAGATCAGGAAATCGCAATCCGCGACATGCAAGCGGAGACAGAAGCGATGCAGTTCAGAGAGCAGGGGGTCAATGAGCGGCTGGAAGCAAACCTGCAGCGTATCTATGCCAAGAATTACCGCACCGCCGGTCGCTATAAAATGATGTCCACGGCAATCAGCGGCGCATCGCGAACCGCAAGCCTGTTGGCCTAGCAAATGAAGGTGCCAACATACCAGCGTCAAAGCCAGATGCCCACAAAGACGGGCGGCGGCATGCTTTCTTCACAGGCGAGCCCGAGCCTCATGGGTTTACCTGGCGCAGCTATGTCTCAGTTGGGCGACACCATACAAGGCGAAGGCTTGCGATGGTTAAAAACAGAAGTTGAAAAAGAGCGCGCCACAGAGCTTGCGCACAACACAAACCAGTTCGAGAGCGTCATTTCGCAAACGCAGGAAAATGCCCTTACGCAATCGGTAGAGAGCTGGGGCAAAGATGGGTATGCAACGGCAACAAGTCGCCGTCAGGTTATACGGGATCAGTTGCTCAAGCAGGCTGCACGGCAAAGCCAATCCATCAGCAATAGCACAACGCGCACGGCGTTTATGTCTGCTGCTCGCAAACGCATTACAGGCGTGATGCCAGGCATCGCCAGCACGCTGCGCAGCAAGCACTCAGACCACGCGCAGACGCTGCAGGCAAACGCATACGACAATGACGTGAAAGCCCTCGCAAAAGTCCCACCCGGTGAGCTGCGTAATCAAATGATTGCAAATGTGTTTGCACGCCTTGATGAAGTAGCTCGGCTTGGCGGTCTGAAACAAAGTTTTGTTGCCAAGCAGAAGCGCGACATGCTGAGCGACGTTGATGAAATGAATATCTCCGCTGCATTGACTAGACCGAACGTGGAATCGGGAGACGCCATCAAACTGCTCTCAGAATTGCAGAGCGATAAATACCCGCACCTCACCGCTGACGGTTTGCGCCGCGCAGAGGCAAAAGTCGGAAAAGCCATCGAAAGATTGCTTAAAACAGAAGAGCGCGCGGCATACACAGAAGGCGAGAACGCCGTAAAAGCTAAGAAGCGCGAGAATGAGGCGACCTATCGCACGTTTTACGACGAAATAACTGCCGCGCAGCAAAAAGCGTCACAAGGTGACGATACAGCCATGCGGGCAACGCGCGAAGCGATTGACAACATTTCATCGCGCGACCTTGACCCAGCCGACCGTAAAAAACTGATCAGGCGGTTGGACGGTCGAGACGAGGTGCGCAATCCCGAGCTGGTGAGCCAGTTCCGCAACGACATCCTGGACGCTGTTGATGAGGGCGATGTCGATTACATAGAACAGCAGATAGAGCAGTCCTATGGACGCCTTGCTATAGGCGGCAAAGCTGTGGGTGAATTGCGCAACCTGATTGACAAGAGGCGTCGGAAGACGCCGGGCTATGAGGAAGAAAAACAGTATCAAGCATTACTGAAAACTGCGCTCAGCCCAGTTGGCGGAATTAATTATGTATTTAAGGGTGCGACACCCGACAAAAACATACCCGAGGCGCAAGCGCTGAGTTTTTATCAGCGGCGCATCAATGAGGGCATGCGGCCACAGCGCGCCTACACCGAAGCGTTAGCGTTGTATGCAGACGATACGAATAGGCTGATTAAGGGTGAGCTGCAGCAGTTGCCTGACGTTGCGCTAAAAGCGTTTGGTTTTGACAACGCGGCTGCGGTTACAAACCAAGGCGTGCGGGCAATAACGAGCAAAACAGTGCAGGCAGCAAAAGAAGCGTGGAATAAATACGCGCTCGGCAAAATGACCACCAAGGTAGGTGCGAGAGATTTTCGCGTTGGGCCGGGCGATCAACAAAGCGCGGAGCAATTACGCAAGCTCCAGTATTCGGGTCCGAGAGGTGA
>UEXN01002095.1_pt1 | contig 14581 bp, 23 predicted proteins | sample 1796711 | NCBI WGS metagenome assembly UEXN01 (sample SAMEA4772470, study PRJEB27181) | metagenome | reverse complement strand
CGTTGAAAAAATTAAAACTGGTAAACTTGCAACAGCAGCTGAAAAAAGTAATTTTTCTAAATTAACTAAAATGACTGGAGGATTAAAAAAATTGGGATCATTTTTATTTGGCCCTGTGGAAATGGGATTATTACCTTTGGCCGTAGCAGGTGAAGGACTTTATCAAAACTATGCTAACAAAAGAGATTTAAAAAAAGCTTTAGATCAAATGGATATACCACAAAAGCAAAAAGATCTTCTATTGGAAGGCTTTCGTCAAGAGTCAAGAGACCTAGGAGGTGTAGGACTAGAAACTTCTGCTATAAAGCAACCTAATATTCAAGAAAAACTTGAAGAAATAGGATACGGTGATAGAACAAAATTATTGAAAGATGCACGAGCGCCAATTGCAGCTATTAGAGAAAAAGATGCTTTAGCAAAACAACTTAAACAACAGGAAATTGAAAAAAGAACTAAAGAAGCATATGAAGATGCAATAGGTCGTAAAACTATAGACTTTAAAAAAGGCGGCCGTGTATCTTTTAAATTTGGTAGCATGGGACGAAGAGGTTTTCTAAAACTTCTTGCTGCTCTTGGTCTTAGTGGTGCAGCCGCAGGAACAGGACTTATAAAATTAGGTGGTAAAGCCGTTGGTAAAAAAGCTGCTGTGAAAGCAGGCGTGGACATTGCAACAGGAACACAAGGTATGCCTTCATGGTTTCCGGCACTGGTAAACAAAGTTATAAAAGAAGGCGATGATGTTACAGGAAAGTTGGCAACGAAGGAACGAGAACTTGTGTATACTAAAAAATTAGATAATAAAGATGTATATGGAGATGAAGTTACTGTTTATAGAGATTTAGATACAGGTGACATTAGAGTTGAAGCATATACCGAATCCAATATGGGTGAAGCACCTATTCAACTAGATTATAAAGCTCCTTCAGTGATTGATGAGGGTAAAATGGCAGGTAAAAAAACAGACCCAGAATTTTCAGCTGTGGAAACCGAACCTCGTGTTGTGAATTGGGATGGAGATATAGAATTTGATGGAGACAATATTGTGGGCAGTGTAGATGACTTAATGTCGGATACAACAAAATTTAAAAATTATGCTGAAGGTAAAAAACCAACACTGAAAGATATTGTAACTAGTAAAAAGAAAAAAGATGTAGTTAAAAATCTTAATGAAGATCAAGTAGCACAACTGGATTATATAGAACAAAAAACAGGACATCTGGGTCCTGAAAAGCTTATGGAGTACGACGATATGTTGTATCATAAATCTAAAGAAGGATTGGCATCCGGTGGCCGTGTTAATTATGACACCTCTCTTCCAGATATCGAGGATATAGAATGACCTTAAGTAGATCCAGTTTCAGTAAATTAACAACCACAGTGCCTCCAAAAAGAGGACCACAATCACAAGGCTTGAATATACAATACAATACTGTTAAGACAGTGAGGGAGAATTTAAATGGCAGAAATAGACAAAGTGTTACCCAACGTAACACAAGACGTAAAACTACCTAGTCAACAAAAGATTGCACAGGAACAGCAAGTTCAAATGGCTGATCAGATGAAGCAGCCAACAGAGTTGCAACCTAATGAAGATGGAAGTGTAGACGTTAATTTTGGTCCTGAAAATTTACAAGTTGGACCTGATCAAGGTCATTTTTCAAATTTAGCAGAAGTTCTTCCGGATGACGTTTTAGATCCGCTAGGCAGTGAGCTTTACAATAACTATACTGATTACAAGACATCCAGAAAAGATTGGGAACGAGCGTATACCTCAGGTTTAGATCTTTTAGGATTTAAATACGACGATCGAAGCGAACCTTTTAAAGGTGCTAGTGGTGCAACGCATCCTGTGCTTGCTGAAGCTGTAACACAGTTTCAATCTTTAGCTTACAAAGAATTATTACCATCAGGTGGACCGGTTCGAACACAAATTATCGGATTACCAACACAGCCTAAAGAACAACAGTCACAACGTGTTAAAGATTATATGAATTGGCAAATCATGGATCAGATGAAAGAATATGAAGCAGAATTTGATCAAATGTTATTTTATTTACCTCTTGCAGGTTCAGCATTTAAAAAAGTTTATTATGATGACATTATGCAAAGAGCCGTATCCAAGTTTGTTCCCGCTGATGATTTAGTAGTACCCTATACAGCAACTTCTTTAGATGATTGTGAATCTCTTATTCATATGATTCGTATGACTGAAAATGATTTAAGAAAACAACAAGTGGGTGGCTTTTATAGAGATTTAGAATTAAATCCATCTTACTTACAAGAATCAGAATTAGAAAAAAGAGAAAGACAACTTGAAGGAACAGCACGTGGACGAGATGATCGTATGTATACGATTTTGGAATGCCATGTAAACTTAGATCTAGAAGGTTTTGAAGATCAAGGACAAGATGGACAACCTACAGGAATTAAATTGCCTTACATTGTAACACTCGAAGAAGGCACAAGAAAAATATTATCGATTCGTAGAAATTATGAAATGAATGATCCTAAAAAAGATAAAATTGATTATTTTGTTCATTTTAAATTTTTACCAGGCCTAGGTTTTTATGGCTTTGGTCTAATTCATATGATTGGCGGATTATCAAGAACAGCAACGGCTGCATTAAGACAACTCTTAGATGCCGGAACATTATCTAATTTACCCGCAGGATTTAAAATGCGTGGAATTAAAATGAGAGATGAAGCACAAGCTATACAACCTGGAGAATTTAGAGATGTAGATGCACCAGGAGGCAGTTTAAGAGATGCCTTTATGCCGCTTCCGTTTAAAGAACCTTCTCAAACCCTATTACAGCTTATGGGAGTCGTGGTACAAGCAGGACAACGATTCGCTTCTATAGCGGACCTGCAAGTGGGTGATGGGAATCAACAAGCAGCTGTGGGCACGACTGTAGCCTTGTTAGAAAGAGGTTCAAGAACCATGTCAGCCATACACAAAAGATTGTATGCTGCCATGAAAAGAGAATTTAATTTACTATCAAGAGTATTCAAACTTTATCTACCACCCGTATATCCATACGATGTTGTTGGAGGACAGAAACAAATTATGAAAATGGACTTTGATGACAGAGTAGATATTCTGCCAGTTGCGGATCCTAATATTTTTAGTCAAACTCAGCGTATCTCCCTTGCGCAAACGGAACTGCAATTGGCGGCTTCAAATCCAAAAATGCACAATCAGTATGAAGTGTATAGAAATATGTATGAAGCTTTAGGAGTTAAAGACGTGGATTTAATCTTAAAACCAAAACCTAAAATGATACCTAAAGATCCGGCGCTCGAGCACATTGATGCTTTAGCAGCAATGCCTTATAGAGCATTTCCAGGTCAGGACCACCAAGCGCATATTACTGCGCACTTAAATTTTATGGCAACAAACATGGTGCGAAATAATCCAATGGTAATGGGAGCTGTTGAAAAGAATTGCCTAGAGCACATTAGCTTAATGGCGCAAGAACAAGTGGAATTAGAATTTAGAGAAGAAATGCAACAAATGCAGCAACACGCAATGGGAATGCAACAAAATCCTCAAATGCAAGCTGCAGCGAATACACCTGAAATGCAACAGATTCATGCACAGATACAGCAGACACAGCAAAAGATTGATGCGAGAAAAGCAGTATTGATTGCAGAGATGATGGAAGATTTCATGAAGGAAGAGAAGAAAATTACTTCTCAATTCGATCATGACCCAATTGCTAAATTAAGATCTAGAGAATTAGATATTAGAGCGATGGATAATGAAGCGAAAAGAAGAGAAGCTCAAGAACGACTGAATATGGATAATATGAAAGCAATGATGAACCAAGATATTCAGGAAACTAAAATTGATCAGAATGAAGAACTTGCTGAACTTAGAGCAGATACATCAATTGAAAAACAAGAAATGGCAAATGCCACTAGACTTAAAGTAGCTGGCATGAAACCAAAAACAAATGGAAGGAGCAAACAATGACAGTAGGTAAAGGTTATGCACCATTGGGCAAATCAAAAGTGATTGCTACACCGGATGCAAATAAAAATAATAAACCTGTTGCAGCGAACACGGATAAAAAAGATACAAACCCTGTAGCTGGAACAAGGGCTGCTAGACCACAAAAACCAGTAACTTGGTATTAGTATGGCTTGGTTTGGATTAGCTAAAATAGCATTACAAGCGGGTGGTAAAATTTATGCCAACCGTCAAAAAACTAAAATGGCAATGTCTGATGCACAGTTGATGCATGCAGAGCGTATGGCCCGAGGTGAGGAATCTTACCAGGGCAAACTTTTAGAAGCTCGGCAAAACGACTACAAGGACGAAATCGTTTTGGCGATACTTACGCTCCCAATAATTGTGCTCGCCTGGTCGGTTTGGACAGAGGATCCGGCGGCTATGCAGAAGATAGATATCTTTTTCGAGTATTTCTCGAATCTGCCAAAATGGTTTACTAATTTATGGATACTTGTAGTTGCCAGCGTTTTTGGTATAAAGGGTACACAAGTATTTAGAAACGGAGGAGGAAAAAAATGAAACCAGTACCAGCAAATAAGAAAAAGTCTTTAGGTAAATTACCTAAAAAAGTAAGAAACAAAATGGGCTTTATGAAAAAAGGCGGAAGAGCCGGACATAAAGGCGGCGGAAGAAGTAAATAATGTTTGCAAGATGGTTGCTACCTAAGGCAGTAAAAAAAGGAGCTGAAGTAATTAAATCAATTAAACCAGGAACTAAGTTTTCTGGTCAAAAGACAGTTCAACAGGTTCAAAATGCTGCTTCTGCTGCTAGAGCTTCAGCGGCAAGTTTTAATTATAAAGCAGGCATAGGTAAAGCTATGAGAAAAATGAAGGATATTAAATAATGGTAAACCCAAGATGGCGACCAACAATCGCAAACTCAAGAAAAACAACTAAAAGTAAACAAAAAGAGGATCGAGTAAATGGATTTGATCTTCCAAAACCTGAACCGTACATCGGAAGATATATTGATGGCGAAATCGCTGGTGTTAAAGTATCAAACCCAAGTTATAAAAAATATTATAAGGATTTACTATAATGAGACAATATTACAGCAAAGGCACGCACGTAACTAAAGAAGGCAAAACAGCTAAAAAAGGTCTTTGGTATAACATCGCACAAAAAAGAAAACGTGGTGAAAAGATGCGTAAAAAAGGTGCTAAAGGTGCACCTACTGAAAAAGCAATTAAAGCGAGTCAAGCATAATGTATTCAATGATTGGAGTTAAAGGTGGTAAGACAGTCGGTATTGGCCGAGGTGGAAAAAATTTAATTAAAAAGAAAAAATCCAAAAAGAGAAAACCGAAAAAGAAATGAGACTTTACTATAAAGAAGGGGGCTCAACCCCTGCTTGGCAAAGAAAAGAAGGTAAATCACCTTCTGGTGGCTTAAATAAAGCTGGAAGAGCAAGCTATAAAAGAGAAACAGGTGGTACATTAAAAGCACCTACAAAATCTAAAACAAGCGGAAGACGTAAAGCTTTTTGTGCAAGAATGGGTGGTATGAAGAAAAGATTAACATCTGCTAAAACTGCACGAGATCCAGATTCAAGAATTAATAAAGCACTTAGAAAGTGGGATTGCTAGTGGATCCATTAGTTATCGTTTCAAAACTACAAAAACTTTTACAAGATAATTTACAAAGAGTCGGTGACACCATGATTAGTGGAGGTGTTGACAATATGGAAAAATATCAATATATGTTAGGACAGGCACGTACATATCAGTACATGCTACAGGAAATCTCTAACCTGCTAAAAGAGAAGGAGCAAAAAGATGAACAAGGAAACGTTATCAACCTCGGAAAAGGAAGTCCCAAAACATAAAAATGCTTTGGAAGAAAAGTACAAAGAACATCAAGAAAAAGAACCTTTAAATCCCGAAAATATCAAAGAACAACAATCTCAGCTACCCGCTCCTAGCGGATGGCGGCTACTTGTCTTGCCATTTACACCTAGAGAAAAGACAAAAGGTGGAATTTTAATTGCGCAAGAATCATTAGACAAGTTACGTATCGCAACTAATTGCGGTTATGTATTATCAATGGGTCCGTTGGCCTATCATGATAAAGAAAAGTTTCCAACGGGTCCGTGGTGCAAGGTCCGTGATTGGGTGATCTTTGCACGTTACGCAGGATCAAGACTACCCATCGAAGGCGGAGAAGTACGCATCTTAAATGATGACGAAGTTTTAGGAACGATACAAGATCCTGAATCCGTGCTTCATCATAATTAATCATAGGAGGAACTATGCCAAACGTAGAAGAAAAAACAGTTGATATCGATACAACCGGCCCAGGCGCGGATGTCGAAATTAAAGACGAAAAAGAAGAAGAGCTTAAACCGATAGAAGAACCGGTAAAAGAATCGGAAGAAAAGGTCCAAGAGCCACGAACCACGGAACAAGAATCTGAAGTTAAGGCGGAAGAAAAATTAGAAGAGAAAACAGAAGAAAAACCCAAAGAAGAATTAGAGCAATACAGCGAAGGCGTTCAAAAGAGAATTGCAAAACTCACTAAAAAATGGCGTGAAGCAGAGCGACAAAAAGAAGCCGCTTTGGATTATGCTAAAGGCGTTCAAGCTGAGCATTCTCAATTGCAAACTCGATTTTCAAAAATGGAGCCAAATTATGTGAAGGCTTTAGAAAATCGTGTAGCCTCTGGAATGGATGCAGCTAAAGCAAAACTAACACAAGCAAGAGAAGCGAATGACATTAATGCTGAAGTAGAAGCACAAAAGTCCATTGCACAGTTAGGCATTGAAGAAGTGCGTCTAAATGCTTTAAAAGATAGACAGTCTCAAGAAAAAGAAAAGGATGTGAAAACTCCAACACTACAAGATACCGTTGGAAAAACTCCGCCTCCTGATCCAAGAGCTGAAGACTGGGCGTCAAAAAATGAATGGTTTGGTAAAGATAGTGCCATGACCTACACAGCTTTTGATTACCATAAAAAACTAACCGAGCAAGAAGGGTTTGACCCTAACTCAACCGAATATTATGCTGAGATAGACAAAAGAATGCGTATTGACTTTCCACATAAATTTGATAATACTAAGTCTCAGGAATCGACTAACCGAACACAAATAGTAGCTTCAGCGAAGCGAAGTGTTCATCCCGGTCGCAAAACTGTGAGACTCACATCGTCTCAAGTAGCAATCGCTAAAAAATTAGGTGTGCCACTTGAAGAATATGCGAAACAATTAAAAATCACGAAGGAGGCATAAGCATATGCAAAACGACAAAGTAAAAACTTCCCGTGCGAGCCAAACCAGAGAAAAAACTACAAAAAAAGCTGTTTGGACTCCACCGTCATCTTTAGATGCACCCCCTGCACCTGCAGGATTTCATCATAGATGGATAAGAGCCGAAACTATGGGCTTTGATGATTCGAAGAACATGGCTGGGCGACTAAGATCAGGATACGAGCTTGTAAGAGCTGATGCATATCCGGGATCTGAATATCCAGTGATGAATGAAGGTAAATACAAAGGGGTAATCGGAGTTGGCGGCCTGTTGCTGGCAAGGATACCAGAAGAGATCGTCAAAGCGCGCGATGATTATTTTAAAAAAATAATTCATGAAAAAGACGAAGCGATTGAAAGCGATCTTTTGAAGGATCAGCACCCAAGTATGCCAATCAATGCTGAGAGGCAGACTCGTGTAACCTTCGGTGGGACTAAGAAAGACTAATTTATTAGCGATTCCTAACCCAACGAAATTTTATTAACCTGTTTACAGAGCAATCTGTAAACTTACGGAGAAAAAACATGGCTAACCAAGACGCTGCCTTTGGTCTAAGACCAATTGGCAAAGTTGGAAGTAACAGAGATGCCCAAGGTCTTTCAGAATACGAAATCGCAGCTTGCGCTTCTGCAATCTACCAAAATGATGTTGTAAAAGCATCAGGAGCTGGTATTGCAATAGCAGCAGTTACAGATAACGGAAAACTGTTAGGTTCTATTCAGGGTGTTTTCTTTACTGACGCAACGACGTCGAAACCTACTTTTGCAAATAACTTAAAAGGAAGTAATGCTGCAACAGATATAAAAGGTTTTATACATGATGATCCATTTCAGTTATATGAAGTACAATCCGATGCATCCGGAGCAACAGCTCAAGGTGATATCGGAGCGAATGCTGACTTTGCCGTTGCGGCAGGTGCAGCACCTCACTACATATCTAAAACTGAACTAACGGATACTCAGTCGACGACTACAGCTAATCTTCGTATTATGAATGTTTCTGATGACCCAGACAATAGTGACCTAACGGCTGCTAATTGTAATTTTAAAGTGATCATCATCGAACACTTCTTAACAACTACAACTGGAGTATAACTTATGGCTATATCAAGAGGACAACTAGTAAAAGAACTAGAACCTGGCCTAAATGCTTTATTTGGGTTGGAATACAAGAACTATGCTAACGAGCACACGCAAATATTTGACACTGAAAATTCAGACAGAGCTTTTGAAGAAGAAGTAATGTTATCTGGATTCGCAAATGCTCAAGTAAAAGCAGAAGGACAAGGAGTTGTTTTTGACAGCGCTAACGAAACCTTCACTGCTCGTTATACACACGAAACAATTGCTTTAGCGTTCGCAATCACTGAAGAAGCGGTTGAGGACAATTTGTATGACAGAATCGCATCTCGTTATACAAAAGCATTAGCTAGATCTATGGCTAACGCGAAACAAGTTAAAGCAGCTAACGTGCTAAACAGAGCGTTCAATAGCTCATATCTAGGCGGTGACAGTAAGGAACTTTGTGCAACGGACCACGCTATTGTAGCTGGTACAGAGCAGAATGAACTTACTACTGCGGCAGACTTAAACGAAACTTCATTAGAGCAAGCACTGATTGACATTGCTGCGCTTACTGATGAACGTGGTTTAAAAATTGCAGCAAGAGGAGTAAAAGCAATTGTTCCTTCTGCGCTTCAATTTACTGTTGAGAGATTAATGAAATCTCCAGGTAGAGTTGGAACAGCTGATAATGACATCAATGCAGTTGTATCTATGGGAATGGTTCCACAAGGTTATGTGGTTAATCATTACTTAACTGATACAGATGCTTGGTTCATTAAAACAGATGTACCAAATGGACTAAAACACTTTGTTAGAGCACCAATTAAAACCGCTATGGAAGGCGATTTTGATACTGGTAACGTAAGATACAAAGCTAGAGAAAGATACAGCTTCGGCTGGTCTGACTGGCGTGGTATTTTCGGATCACCAGGTGCGTAGTAAATAACTAATTAATGAGGCGGCCTTAAAATCGCCTCATTTCAAAAATAAAGTAAGAAATTCTCATATGAAAAACTTCAGAGTGCAAATTAGATATCACGGTTATTATGCAGATTTTAAAATCTTGTGTAATGATACTCCTCAGGATATTGAAAATTCTATCCTTGACAAGCTGGGAAAAAATGAGGTAAAGTTCGAATCTGATGGATTTACGAGAAAAAATCGTAAATGGATAACTTATGAGGAGGTTACAGATGACCGAAGACCTGTACAATACGAAGAGGTCCTTGGAACTAGAGTGGCAACAGGAGCACCTGAAGGAAGGTAAATATACTCTTGTGATGGTTAGAATTGATGATAAAATTAAAGAGATTATCACTCAAATCAAACTAGAGGAAGCCAGACTAGCTAATCTTCAAAACGCTGTAGAAGAGTCTAAGGCCGAAGTTTCGATAGCCACTTAAGCGCTATCAAAAATCAATTTTTTACCACAGGATACCTTGCACTTTTTTTAAAAAAGGGCTATAGATTAATCACTATACATTAAATTAAGAACGTAGACGAGTATAGCGACGACCTAGAGACTACGTTCGCATAATCTAGGAGGATTATAACATGGCAAACACAACTTTTTCGGGACCCGTAAGATCGGAGAACGGATTTAAAACTATAAGTAAAACTGCAGCAACAGGTGTAGTGCATGACAGAACTCAATGTTCTGGATTAAAAGATGCTAGAAGAAAATATCTCTATGAGGCTTTCTATCAAAGACCCGGCCTTAATGCGATAAATATCATCGACCCTGATGCAAATGATGCAACAGCATTGGCAGTAACACAAGCAGCGAATAAAAACTTTGAAACATTAGGTACTAACTACACGACTGCTTTAACTACTTTTTCAGCAACGCAAGCTGGAATTACAATGACAACAGCAACAGCTGATCAAGATCAAGGAATTCTGTTACCACATTTAGATACAAACCAAACCGCTTGGAGTGGAACTAAATGGGGAACTGAAAACCAAGTAGAGTGGGAATGTTCAATTTCATTACCGGCAACTGACAACCAAAAAGTTTGGGCTGGTTTGAAACTGACAAATGATCAATTACCTCAAACAGATGCGAATCAAGCATATTTCTATTATGCATCTGACGGAACGAATGGACAAGCATTGTCAACTTTCACACCGTGGTACTTTATCAATTCTATTGGAGGCACTGACTACCTAACGAACACAGGTGTGACAGTAGAAGCCGACACAATGTATCATTTCAAAATTTCGATTGATAGCGATAGAAAAGCATCCATTTTTATAAATGGTGTGCAGTACAGCGTAACTCAAACAGCAGCGACAACTTTTGATGGTTCAACTGAAGTAACTGGAACAACTCAAGCAACTATTGCAGCAGGTTATTCAGCTACGAATGCGAACACTCAAAAATCTCTGGCTTTAACAGATGACGTTGATTTAATACCATATATTGGTATTGAAAACGGAGCGGCGGCAGCTGAAGTATTAAACGTACACTACGAAGCAATTAGTAGACACGTTTTTGAATAATAAATAAATTAGGATGGGGCTTCGGCCCCATCTAGTAATCTTGATTAAGGAGGGATTATGGCAGATACAGTAACGGGACCAGAGGTCTTACAAGAAAACGAAAAACGAGTCGTATTAAAAATCGTTGTCGAATCAGATGGCGATGGAAGCACAACAGTATTTTTTGACTCTTCAGCACGTACCGTAGGAGGTGCTGCTGCACTAGGAACTTTGCAAAGAATTTGGTTTGCATGCGATTCTGGAGATGGCGGCGACGCACACGCTCGTTTAGATTTTGAAGATTCGGATGGAGATAGACCTTTACTTGGTTTAGTCGGAACAGGTTATTGGGACTTTAGAGAGTTTGGTGGATTACCACCAAGCACAGACGCTAATACAAACGGTGATATTAATATGGTTGTCGATGCTTTAGCGGATGACGGTAACATGTATACGGTTATAGCAGAGTTTATTAAGACACCATCATAGGAGGTAGCGAATGGCTAATACTACTTCCGGAACAGTAACGTTCGATAAAACTTTTGCTGTAGACGAAATTGTTGAAGAAGCGTACGAACGAATTGGCTTACAATCTGTTTCGGGATATCAATTAAAAACAGCAAGGCGTTCTTTAAATATTTTATTTCAAGAATGGGGCAATAGAGGTTTGCACTACTGGGAAGTAGGTGACACTAATATTGATCTCGTTGAAGGCCAAGCTGAATACACTTTCTATAGAGCAACAGGAGATGGAACTTCATCAACAACCGTTGGTGGAACAACAGGAACCTCGACTTATGGCATTGCTGATGTTTTAGAAGCAACTTACCGAACGGGTAGAGGTACAACTTCTGAAGCAGATTCAGCTCTAACAAAAACAGACAGAGCAACTTATTCTGGTTTAGCTAATAAATTATCTAAAGGAACACCTTCTAGATATTTTGTTCAACGATTAATAGATAAAACAACAGTAACCTTATATCCAACACCCGATTCGACAGCAGCATCAAAAGACGTTCACATTTTCTTTGTCAAAAGAATTCAAGATGCTGATGCAACTTATACAGATGCAACAGACGTTCCATACAGATTTGTACCTTGCATGGCATCAGGGTTATCATTTTATTTAGCACAAAAATTTGCACCTCAAAGAGTGCAAGAATTAAAATTATTATACGAAGATGAATTAAAAAGAGCTTTGGCAGAAGATGGATCTTCTACAAGCACTTATATAACTCCGGAGTCTTATTACCCGAGTGGATAATTATGGTATTTGCAAGAGGAAAATATTCAAAAGCAATCTCAGATCGATCTGGTATGGAATTTCCATACAATGAAATGGTTAGAGAATGGAATGGTATGTTTGTTCATAAGTCTGAATTTGAAGCAAAACATCCTCAATTAGAACCACGCTCATTTGGTGCGGAAGGCCATGGACTAAGAAATGCAAGACCGGATAGAACTGAAAATGATGCTATCGCTATTTTAGGACCTGATCCGTTTTCAACAATTGCTTCGGGTTCAGGAATTATAAATGTTTATGAAAAAAGTCATGGTAGAGATACCAGTGATACCGTTAGATTTAGAGGACCTATGTGGACTAGTTCAGATCCTGATGGTTTTCAAAACCCAGTTAGCTTTGATGGAATAGCTGGATCTAATATTGCAAAATCTAGTGGTTATTCAATTACAGTTGGAAAAAGAGATTCTGCTGGTGATGTGACAGCAACCGATGACTTCTACTACTTTACTGTGGATACGAACACTGCTACAAGTGGAGGAGTATCAGGAGGAGGCAATAATTGTTCGGCTGGTCCGGCAACTTTAGAGGCATAATATGGCAGGATTTACTTATTCAACATTAACAACAGCAATTGGAAACTATACAGAAGTAGGAACATCTGTATTATCAAGTACGATTACGGACCAATTTATTGATAATTCAGAATTAAGAATACAAAGAGATATTCCAGTTGATGCAGATCGAAAAGAAGTGATTGGTAATTTAGTTGCTTCCACAGATAGTGTTCATGCTCCTGCAGGAACTTTGTTTGTAAGAGGTGTTCAGGTTTATACATCAACGACTGCAGCTACAGGAGCAAATGGCTGGCTTATTAAAAAAGATATTAGTTATTTAAGAGAATATGATGCAGCTGAAACGACAACAGGAACACCAAAATATTATGCAATGTCTGGAGGGGCAACAGGAGCTGGAGCAACAACTTCAGGTAAAATTACTATTGTGCCTACTCCTAGTTCAGCTTTTATGTATAAATTACATTATAATGCGAGACCTCTGGGATTAAGCTCAGCAAATACGACAACGTATTTAAGTCTTAACTTTGGTAATGGATTGTTGTATGCATGTTTAGTAGAAGCTTTTAGCTATTTAAAAGGTCCAATGGATATGTTACAACTTTATGAACAAAAATACCAAGCCGAAGTACAGAAGTTTGGTGCAGAACAATTAGGTCGAAGAAGACGTGACGACTATACGGATGGCGAACCTCGTATACCCGTTCCGGCTCAGACACCGTAAGGATAAAATATGGCAACACTAACAGTAAAAGTAATAGAAGAAATTACACTAAACAATAATAGCTATAACAGTGAGCGATCACTAGATATTTCTAGTGTTGATGAAATTGTTAAAAGAATCGTAACTATTTCAACAACAGAAACAGGACTGTTAGGTTTTGCTACAGCTTCTTCAACAGACTTGTCAAAAAGTTATTTAGCAGGTCAGTTTGATGAAGACGATGTTAGATACATTAGAATTACAAATTTAGATTCAAGTAACCATCTTACATTAACCTTTCGAGATGAAGACAGTACAGAGTTTGCAATTAAAGTAGACGCTGGTCACTCGTTCATTTATCCAGGTGATAATAGTGGTGGCGTGATTGATACGATGCATGCAGGAGGATCAGCATTAACCGTATCATTAAATGATTTAGTTGATATTACAGCAACTGCAGATACGTCTTCTGTTGATGTAGAGGTATTTGTAGGAAGCGCATAGGATAAATTATGGCATCAAGTTTTACAGGACTCGGTACAGAGTTAATGACAACCGGCGAAAATGCCGGAACATGGGGTACAACTACCAATACCAATTTACAAATTATAGAACAAATTTCTGGTGGTTATACAGCACAATCCATAGCAGGTTCAGCTGATACAACAACACTATCTGTTTCTGATGGATCAACAGGCGCAGTTCTTGGACATAGAGTTATAGAATTTACTGGAACTATTACTGGAAACCAAATTGTAACAATTCCCTTAGACGTTCAGCAGTTATACGTTCTTAAAAATGGCACATCAGGTGCTTACACAGTTCAGTTTAAATATGTTTCTGGATCAGGTAGTAGTGTTACTTTCGCAGCAACCGATAAAGGAACTAAAATTGTTTATGCAGCTGCAGATCATGCTAGTAATCCAAATTTAGTTGATTCAGGTATCTCCTCTACTGGAGCACATGACTTAGATGGTAATGAATTTATTTTAGATGCTGATGCAGATACAAGTATTACAGCAGATACTGATGATCAAATAGATATTAAAATTGCTGGAGCTGATGATTTTCAATTTACAGCAAATACTTTTACAGCACAAGCAGGTAGTACAATTGCTGCACAAGCCTTAACGGCTACTACAGTAACAGCAAGTGGCATTATAAAAACAGATGATACTACTGCCGCAACTTCAACAACTGATGGTTCACTACAAACTGATGGTGGTCTTTCAGTAGCTGCAGATGCTATTATTGGTGATGATC
>UEXN01002084.1_pt1 | contig 14639 bp, 17 predicted proteins | sample 1796711 | NCBI WGS metagenome assembly UEXN01 (sample SAMEA4772470, study PRJEB27181) | metagenome | reverse complement strand
CTTTAATTCCTTGAGTTCCTGTTGAAGAAACAAAGCAGCCAAAATAATCGGCAGCATTACTAACTGAACTTGCTGTAACATTTGTAGCTGTAGTTGCTGTTGCTGCATTACCTGTACATGAACCTGAACTACCAGTAGTATTTTGATTTAACGTTGCTACTCTAGCTGCTGCTACGGTACCTGTTGTTATTTGACTACCACTCAAATCAGTAAGTCCACTACCGTCACCAGTAGCTGTTCCACCAATATCAAGATCACTACACTCTAAATTGCCTGTTACTACCGTTCCTGTAAAAGTCGCTTGATTGTTGCCAGCTATAGCAAAAGGAGTGGAACTATCAGTATCATTGTAAACAATAAAAGTTCCGTTATTATTTATTATAGAGTAATCATCGTTACTATCTGTATCGGTTAAATATATTCTTGGGTATGATGAAGATACTTGTAAATGACCGCTTGTAACTATAGAGCTAGAATTTATTGTACCTGCAAAAGTTGCGTTTTGAGAAGAGTCTAACGTTAAAGCCTGACTATTTCCGCCATAAAGAAATAAACTTCCATTGTCATGTGCATGTAAGTAATTTTTATTACCAGCAACTATTTTAAAATTATCATTACTAGTAAATCCAAAATAAGAATTAGTGTCACCTGTATGATAAATATATTCTGGTATAAAAATACCTCCAGTACCTCCAACTGTTAAATCTCCACCAGTTGTTAAAGTACCTATATTATCTAAATTATACACAACTTCACTTCCACTAGTGTCTCTATCAGCTAAAGTTAAATAAGATGTTTGCGCTTTGTTTAATACATTTAAATCATTTTGTAATTGTATAGTGTTAGCAGTTACAGAACTTGAAACGCTTATGCCTTGAGCGCTAAGACTAGCAACACCAGTTATATTTTGACTACCCATAGCAATAGCACCAGACATTGTGCCACCAGCTAAAGGTAGTTTAGTAGCTATACTATTTGTAATAGTTGTACTAAAACTAGCGTCATCACCTAATGCTGCTGCTAATTCGTTTAACGTGTTTAAAGTTCCAGGAGCTGAATCTACTACTGTAGCAACTTGAGCATCAACATAAGCTGTTGTAGCTACTTTGGTTGAATTATTACTTGCTGATTGTGTTGTAGCTGTTGTTGCTGTATTTATAGTACCGTTTAAATCTCCAGAAAAAGTTGTAGCTGTTAGCGTGTCTACACCTGTTAGGTTTCCTGAAATATCAGCATTGCCGTTTATATCTAAACTTGCGGCTTGAACTTCACCAGCAAAAGTAGCTTGATTACCACCAGATAGTATAAGAGCACTAGCCGAACCATTATCACCTATATTAGTTGCGGACCCAGTGTGTGTTACTATGGCATTACCACCCCACATTAAATGTTTATTATCATCTAAGTTTACATGATTAGTAAAACTTCCTACACCACTTGAATTAAGTTGTAAGCGTACTGTACCACCAGTAGCAAAAACTAAATTATCAGCAGCGCTTTCTTGTATATATGTGTGAGTACCACCATCAAGGAAAAGCGCACCACCAGCTGGTAAAAAAATATCAGATGAAAAAGCTGCTTGGCCACCTGCAGACATGTCTAAAGTAAGAGCATCTATTGTTGTTCCGCCGTCATTACCTTTAAATACAATATCTTTATCTTGAGTAATATTTCTAATCCCAAGATCACCGCTGTGGTTACCAAATCTACCGTATTCTGTACCATCATCTTTTAAAACTATATCTCCACCACCTGCATCTAATCTAATATCATCTGGAGCATCAATAGTAAAATCACCACTACCACTTTCTGTAAGTGTTACAAAGTTAGCGTTGTCACCACTTATTTGTAACGAACCCGATACAACTTTTACGGAATTATTTGAGTCAATTTGTAAAGCTGTTGAATTATTTGTTTTAAACGTTATGTGATTATCAGTACTAAAATCTATAGTGTTGTGTGAGTCTCTACCAATACCACCACTAGCGGTGTATATCCATTGGTTAAAGTATGCAGCGCCAGCATCTGACATATCTAAAGTAAGAGCTGTTATAAGAGAACCATTGTCATAACCTTTAAACAACATATCTTTGTCGTTTGTAGAGGTTATAATTTGAAGATCTTGACTACTATTTGTAAAAGTACCAAATGTAGATCCCGCGTCTTTTAACCTAATGTTACCACCGTCAGCATCTAAATTTATTTGACCTGTAGCATCAACATTAAAATCATCAGCTGAGCTAACAGTAAAATGTCCTGATGAGTTTGATATATTACCTCCAAAAGTTGCATTACTTTGATCAAATCTTAAAACTGTTGTATCAGGCGTGTTATCAGCGGCATCAGATCTTCTTAACTCAAATCTACCATATGCACCTTGCTCACCTATAAATTCCCAAGATCTACTAGATGTTACACCTGATGAATGCTCCCATTTTATTGATCTTACTGTGTTGTTAAAAGTAAGATTACCAGTCATTGTACCACCACCTAAAGGTAGTTTTGTGCTATCAGTTGCTGATATGTTTGTTAAATTGCTACCATCACCATATAATGTGTCAAAGTAACCATTTGCAAACCTTGTAGAATTAGTACCTAGATCATAAGTAGAATCAGTAGAAATTTCTACATTTTTGTTAAATCTAACTCTCGAAGCATTGTAGTGTGCGGCCTCACCTCCACCAACAACAATTCTAAAAGCATTAGCGCTTTCAAAGTTAAGATAAGTATCACCATCACCTTGATGATAAAGATACTCTCCAAGAAACATATTAGTAACACCATCAAGCTGACCATTCATTGTTATATTATCAACTCCAGTTAAATTACCTGATATATCAGCGTTACCATTGATGTCTAGCGAGGTACCTTGTACCTCACCATCCACCTCTATGCTATTAAAAAACTTTATTGCCATTTAATTTAATTTAATTTATTATTTACTACCTTGTAACTGTTACGTTGTAGTCTGAATCAGAAACTGATTGTCCAAATATAACTTTAACAGTACCGTCACCAGCTGCGCTAGCGTAATTTATTTCAGGGAATACTTGCTCATATGGAGAAGCAACTGTAGTTACCATAACGTTAACTCTAACGTTTCCTAAACCATGCGTTACAGTATAGGTGTTAGATGATTTTGTTATTCCAGAAGTTGCAGCAGCAAGAGCTCCGCTGAATTGTGTTGTGCTAAAAGTATTACCAGCTAATGTTATACCAGAACCAGCAACTCTAGCAGCAGTCTGTGTGTTAGTAGCTGTTATTGTTAATTGATTTGCATTATCAGGTGTAAGAGTAATGTTACTACCAGCAACAAACGTTATATCCTGAGTTCCACTTGCAGCACCTGATTTAGTAAGTCGTAGCTTTGCATTTGCATCAGAATCTACAAACGAAGAGGTAAACACGTTTTGTGTGTTTGTATTTGCCGTCATATCGTTAACAACAAGGTCTATAGTACCATCACCATCTTGGTAAGTAGCAGCAATTCTTGTCTCAGTGTTACCGCTAAACATAGCACCTACAATATCTTGAACTTGTTCAGTTGATAATTGCGTGTTATCGTTATCGTTAGCTGAGTTTAAAGTTATAGTATCACCACTTGTAGTTATTGTCATACCACCAGCAGCTACTAAAGTTAGAGTATCGGTTGTAGTATCAGCAACAACATTTGATTGACCAGACACAGCTATTGTTTTAAATACTAATTGATCACCAGTATTTGTATTGGAGTTTGTACCTGTAATATCAGAAGTCAAAGCTACAGTACCAGTTGCATTAGGTAAAGTTATTATTCTATCAGCAGTAGGATCTGTAACTGTAAGTTTTGTTTCATAATCATCGGCAGTAGCACCTTCAAATAATATCGTGTTATTTTCTACAACTTGTACTGTCTCGTTGCTTATTGTTTGAGTACCTGTTACTACTAAGTTACCAGGAATAGTTGTTGTTGTACTACCATCACCAATAGTAAGAGTATCACTTGCCATCGCACTGTTTAACGCAGCTCTTACATTTGCAGCATTTGTTGCAGTAGCACTAGATGTTATAACACCAGTTGAACTATTGTAAGATATAACACCAGAACCAGATATTTTACCTCTAACATCAGAAGTTGATAACTGAGTATTTGTATCTGTTGCTGCTATAGTTAAGTTTGTGCCAGAAGGTGTTAACGTTACGTTACTACCAGCTACAAATTTAATATCTTGAGTACCAGAAGAAGCTCCAGATTTAGTTAACCTTAATATACAGTCGTTTGAAGAATCTACAAATGATGTTGCAAATACATTTTGAGTATTTGTATCTGTAGTCATGTCATTTACAACTAAATCAATTGTTCCGTCACCGTCTTGATATGTTGCTGCTATTCTAGTTTCTGTATTACCAGAGAACATACCACCAACTATATCTTGTACTTGCTCTGTACTAAGCTGAGTATTAGTATTTGTAGCTGCGATGTTTAACTGTAGTCCGTTTGCAGAAGGAGTAAGTGATATATTACTGCCAGCAGCAAAAGTTAAATCTTGTGTACCACTAGACGCGCCGGACTTTGTAAGTCTTAATAACGCGTTGTCTTCTGAATCAACAAAAGATGAAGTAAATACGTTCTGTGTGTTAGTATCTGTATTAGTGTCCGTAGGTGTAGCCCAAGTAAATGTACCATCACCATCAGATCTTAAAAACTGTGAAGAAGAACCATTACCTGATACGTTTAGCTCTGCAGCACCAATAGTACCATCAGTTACATCTATAGTAACAGTATTAGTATTACCAACCGAGGTTGTTATACTAGCACCACCAGCTATGTCTAATGTTTCGCCTTGACTAACAGTTTGGTTTGTACCACTATCAGCTGTAAGCGTAAATGTTGTTAATTGATTAGTGTTAGTATCGTCCATAACACTAACAAATTGAGTTCCATTATGGAAGTTTAACTCGTTTGTTGAGCTGTTAAGCCATATCGAACCTTTACCAGAACCAGCTGGAGCACTAGAGGCAACATGCACTCTAGCATGCAACAATTGGTTTTGCCCAAGATCGATATTTTGTAAAAATTTTATTGCCATGTTTTTTGTTTGTTTTAGTTCATATAGGCAATACCCGAGTTATCACCACTAAATGTTATTGTTAAAGAATTTTTGTTTGTATGTGCTACTTCTGCTTCTACCTGCGATCCATCAGCAAGTGTTACTGTTACAGAAGGAAATTTATTTAAGTTGTGCGTTACATTCCAAGTTGTAGCTGCTGAACTCTGTGTAAATGTAAAGTTTTTATCAGTTCCAAATAGTTCTAGTAAATATACATCTGGAAATGTGTTAGTATTATCACCAGCCATAAAATTACCGTTACCAGATTTATAAGATAGTGTCATATCATAAAATGGAGTGTTACCATCTTGAGCAAAAGCTATACACTCGTATATACCGTATATATCAGGATTATTAACATCAGACCATTTTATTCTTTCACCAACATACTCTGATAGTATATTTACAGCTGAATTAGGAGTACCTTGTATTGCTGTTGCATAAGGAAACTTACTAACTTTTAAAGTTGTTATAGCCGAGAATGCGGTTGTAGCATTACCATTAGCTACATTTATTGTACCTGACTGTATACTAGCATTACCACCAAATGTAGAGTTGTGAAATAAAAATGCCAAAGCTCTTCCATCAGCTTCTGTTATATAATTAACTAATGACTTACCTTGACCACCACCAGGAGTGTTTTCACCGCTATTTACTTGAAAGTTTTTTGTAGCGCCGCCTTGATCAGTACCTATTAACTTGTCGTTACCATCTAGCGTATCTACCGCGTATGTACTAATTCTTGCCATTTATATATTTACGTTTGATGTTATTAAATCTCTTATTTTTGTTTTCCAGTATGAAACAGATGTGTTTTGTGATTGATCTGTTAACGAAGTTAGAGATAAAACATTTTGTCTACCGTTCCAACTCATTTTTGCATTAAAATCATTTAAGCCATAAGTGTGACCTGTTACGTAACCATCAGTACCATAATAACCCTCACCACCAATAACACCTCTGTGCCAAAATTCTTGTGAAGCTGTTCTGTTGCCTTGACCATTGTGTGGGTTAGCACTGTAGTTCCCGTGGCTGCTGTTACCTATTTCAAGACCTGGATCAAGAACACATATTGTGACACTAGGCTTGTAACCATCAGCTCTTTCTCTTAATAATGGAAACTGACCGCTTAATAAACCACCACCATAAGTAAAGTTGTTCCAGTAGTTTGATACAAAAGTTGCTCCAGATCCGTTAAGAGACGTTTCAAATAAAGAACCACGAACTAAAGATATTGCTCTAGTGTAATTTGTTTGAAGAGGAGTGTAACCTACACTTGGTTGACCAGGAGGTGCACCATTAGGATCCATTATTTCAGAGTTTGCAACGCTTGCTCCATATGTACCTGCGGGTGGACCAGTCCAAGTCCAAACATTATTTCTCCAAGTATCACCGTCCCAACCAGAAGTATATGTCGGGTGACTTTCGTTACACACTTGTATGTTTATAAAGTTAGAAGGAGTTATAAAATCAGCATGACCCATTGATTTAACACTATTAGCATTACCATTACCTATTTGATTTGTTGTAACAATTGAATTAGAACCTATTTTGTTTATAGCAAACACTGTTTCTTCAAGAGTGTAAATAAAAGTAACGTGTTTATTAAATTCGTTTTTACCATTAGTAGCATCGTTAGCGTTGTAGTCAGGAGCACCTTCAATACCAGCTGTTGCGTAAAAATCTTGTAATTCTGATCTTAACGAAGTTGTAGATTTTACACCGTTCCCACCACTAGCGCTACCACTAGAAAAGTAATCGCCAGTTAACGCATTTGATATAGGAACCACTATATCGTCCATAGATCCACTAACATCTACCCAAATCGTAACATAAGTATGTCTATCAAACTGATTTGAGTTGTCTCCACTATCAATATAATAGTGAGGAGTTCCCATACCCATACTACTTACAATGCCAGCGGTAAAACCCATTAGTAACCTAAGTAAGCGATTACACCTCCATCAGGATCTGCATCAATAGTAAAGCTTTCCCATCTACCATATATTATAAGTCCTTTTGGAAACACTGTTAAGTTAGCGTCAGAACCAGCGTTTATTATTTGACCACCAGTACCTTGTCTATTAACTGTATTTAAGTTAACAGCTTTACCAAGACCTTTGTCTCCTGTTTCACTACCGACACATATACCATTATCATAACTATTAAATTCAGCTTCATCTGGTTTTAATTCATCAAATGTAGTGTCTGCTAAAAACTGTATAGCTATTATAACCATTTCGTTTGGAGCTTGTACTATTGTGTTAGTGTTTGTAAATATAGAACCTTCTTGTCCAAAAGTTACATCATTATTTCTATTGTAGGATCTTCTTCCTTGTACTCCCATTTATTTTTTTACTTTTTCTAGTGATCTACCGCCAAAGTAAGCACCAATCACTGTTATTAATACTAATTGTAATAAATCTGTCCATTTGTCCTGTACTTTAAAACTTATAACACCAGCATCGATAAATATCAATAATATTGTTGCTACAACTAAAAATACTAAAACTAATGGTCTTATATTTTTACTTAACCATGAATCTGAGTTCATGTCTAATTTCCATCTCTCTGTTACTTGCTTTTGCATCTCAGCTTCATAACCCATAATCATATCTTTGATTTTAAGTTCAGCTGCTAGCTTTTCTTCTTTTGAAGTATGCAAGTTGTCTATAACGCCACCTACATTTTTTATAAGATCAGCGGCACCACCAGATATTAATTTACCTAACATATTTTATCCTTTTTTTGGTGGAATATCACCTGTTATTTCGTAATTTTTATCGCCTTTCTTTTTAGTTTTATAATCACCACCCATTATATAGTTATCAACTCTAGGTGCATTACCAGGTCTTATAGTATCGCCTTTCGCAAAGTTTTCGCTAGCATCCATAATTAAAGCGTAATCTTCACCTTTTTTATCTTTTTTTATTTCGCTAGTGTTTTCACCAACTACTTTTTTACCATCTTTTTTTGCTGGTGAGTTACCTGGGTAACTATAACCTTTCATTTTAAATGCCATTATGCTTTTGTTTTTTTATAAGCAGCTTTTTCCCAAGGAAATGATTTGCTTCCTTCTTCTGACCACTTACCGTTATACTTTATTTTACCGTCTTTCCTAGGGTATTTTTTACCCATATAAGTTATATCATTGTCTGTATAAGCTAACTTACCACTAGACATATCTTCTGCATGTTTCTTTTCGTGATTTATAACTTCTTTCTCTTGTTTGCTACCAGGTTTTATTTTATCACTTATAAATATACTGCCGTCCATATTAGCTTCACCTAATATACCAGCATCTAGCTTTTTTCTAAAGATAGGTGTGCTTTGTGAGTTACGTATTTGTCTTTTTTCGTTACCTAGTTTAAACGCCATTATCTATTTTTGTCTTTAATCATATCATCTATAGCTTTGTTATAAACTTTATCTGTATATGATTTGTTATTATAAAATACACTTCTATCTGATGTAGGCATATCTTCCTCACCTAATAGTATTCTATATATTCTGTTTATTAATTGTTTGCATCGATATGATGTCTTGTACACACTATATTTTATAGTAGTGCGATTTCTATGTCTCCATACATCTATCCAACCATCTTGTCTAAGCCTATCCCATCTTGCTTTGTCCCAAGAAAATGTGTATGTTCCGTCCATGAAATCTTTTCGTGTGAATCTTCCTTCACAATCTAAATAAAATAAAAGTTCTAAGTCTGCATCTAAAATCCCGTAAGTCTTACAAGCCCACTTACGTGTGAGCCTGTAATACTTTAGGATATTCATATCGCGCAAATCTTGCGCGGATAATCTCATCTACTATGTAAACGCGATTGTAGTAACACCACCGTTGAAAGTAGCATCAATTTCAGCAACAGCTAAGTGTCCTTTTCCTAGTAGGTTCATTATAGCTTCACCCATAGCTTTTCCATTACCTGTTTCAGTAATTGTAGCTTTAACACTACCAAAAGAGTTTTGCTTGTAGTGTACTATACAAGCATCAGCAGTAGTAACAACACCTTCTATTTTGTCTACTGGAATTGCTTGAAAAATAGCAGCATCGTTTGTTGAAGTTGCTACTTTCGTCATTTTTAACATTTTTACCATGATTTTTTTTTTAATGATTAATAATTTGTTTTTGTTTTTATGTTTTGGGTTTGGGGATTATGGTTTAGGTTTAATCTACTAATACAACATCAACGTCTCTGATTACTGTGTAGATTTTATCGTTATAGTCGACACCAGTTTCTCTATGCTTATCATAGTATATAGTGTCACCATCTTTTAGTATTTGTACTTTATCGCCAACAGATATTATTTTAGCCTTTAAATACCTATTGTCACTGTCTAGTTTTTCTGTTATAATCAAACCACCAACTTTTTTAGTTGTAGATTCTACTTTTTCTATTAATATGTAATTACCTATTGCTTTCATTATTCTCTTGCATTTGAAATTACACAATCTGCAGACACTATGGTTGATACAACACTTACTGCATTTTTTAAAGCTGACTTAGTTACTAGCACTGGATCTATAATACCTCTTTCTATCATATCAACACCATTACCACTTACAACATCAATACCATAACCTTTTTCTAATGGTAGATCTTTATACAATATACCAGCATTATCTAATATAGTATTATAAGGTGCTTTAATAGCTTTCAATAGTATTTTTTCTCCTATTGTATTTGCTTTTATTTTTTGTGATGCGTTTAATAGTGCAACTCCACCACCAGGTACAATGCCTTCTTTCAAAGCAGCTTTTGTAGCGTAGATAGCATCTTCTACTCTATCTTTCTTTTCTTTTAGTTCGACTTTAGAATCAGCACCCACTTTGATGACGCCAACACTACCGGATAACATAGACAGTCTTTGCTCCAGCTTCTTCTTAATGAAACCATTTTTTTCATTATTGACAAGTTTTGAAACGAGTTTGATTCGTTCTTGTAAATCTTCATGTACGTCTTCTGTTGTTGTTATTACTGTGTTTTTTTCATCAGTTACAGCAAACTCAGCCTCACCTAAATGATCTATAGTTATAAGATCTAAATCATCACCAAGTTCTTCGTTTATCACTGTTGCACCTGTTAATATAGCTAAGTCTTCTGTTGTATCTTTTTTAGTAGGACCAAAGCCTGGTAAGTCAATTATATTAACTTTTATATTACCTTTTACTTTGTTCATCATCAAAGCTGTTTTAACTTGTTGATCAACAGGAGCTACTATTAATAAAGATCTACCTTTTTTTATCACGTGCTCTAACACACCTTGTATTTTACGTACGTTTGGTATTTCACTAGATACTATTAAAACTAAAGGTCTTTCTAGTTCAGCTTTGTTTTTTTCTTTATCAGTTATAAAATGGTTTGAAGTTAACCCACATTCCATTTGTACACCGTCAACAACATCTACGTACGTTTCGTTAGTTTCTGACGACTCCATAAGAACAACGCCATTTTTACCAACAGTTTCATAAGCCTCCGCTATAATCTTTCCTAGTTCTTCATCATTGTTACAACTAATTGAACTAACAGATTTCAACATATTGCCTTCGATCTTGACAGCAGACTTATCTAAATATTCATTTATATTTTTTAAACAATCGTTTATACCATTTTTAACTTCTCTAATAGATATATCTTTTTCAGCATAAACTTCGTTTAGTAAAGCTTCAGCAAGGACGGTTGCCGTTGTGGTACCGTCACCTGCTTCGCTTACAGTATTTTTAGCAGCTTCTTTAATTAGGGTTGCGCCTAAACTTTCAACCGGGTCATGTAAGACTACGCTTTGAGCTACGGTTACACCATCTTTTGTTATGACCGGGTTTCCACGCGCGTCTTCATATATAACGCACTTACCGGAAGCACCTAGGGTTGATTTTACTGCTTTGGCTAGTTTGTCTACACCAGCCTTAATTTTACTCTTAGCATCATCACCAAAACTTAAGTCTTTGATGAGAACACTGGGATTATTGTATTCCATTTAATTTAATTTAATTTGTTATATACTATTTGAATGTTTTAACTACTTTAGGTCCTGCTGCTGCTTCAATCTTTTTAGCAAAGTGATCTACACTCCCGTTTATTGCTGCTTCAGCGCCTTCAATAGTTTCTCGCCTAGTCATATCGTGCCATGTATCTAAATCTACATGCTTGCACTCTGTTTGGTAAAAACCATTAGATAGTTGAGTTATTCTCCAGTTCTTTTTTTCTGAAAGATGTTTCCACTGTTCTAATTGTTTTTCACTCGGTTTTTGGTTAAACGATGCTGTGCTCGTTTTGTAATATAAGTATGTCATTGGTTTTATTTTTGGTTAATACTTGGTATAGGGTCTTTCCCTATGCTTTTTAGCCCATATGGTTAGTTCCAATCGGTGCACCTGTAGAATCTGACTCTCCAGTAATATACTTGTAGTTAGTAGTTCTTGCGCTTCCTTTTTTATAGTTTGGATTAGGCTTATATGTTTGTGATCTTTTACCTTTAGATTTTGTAAAACTACCATCTTTGTTTTTAGTGATTTTTACTTTATCAGTCTTTGCTGAAACATTTACTGTAGGTAAAACTTTACCTTTTATGACCTTGTCATCTGTTTTTTTAGCTGGAGATTCTTTCATAAATAATCCAGCTGCACCTGCTGCTGCGCCCATTGGTCCTAATGCTAACCTACCAACATCACCAATACCGAACTTACCATCTTTACCTTTAAGCATACCTTTTGCTGCACCACCTATCTTTTTCAACATACCACCAAGAAATTTGTTTGGTGAATCACCGTGTGGGTGATTGTGAGATCCTTTATTTACACTGTAATCTTTAGCTGGCGATGGTTTTCCATAAGCTTTTGCTGGAGATGAGTTTCCTTTTCCGTAGTGTGTACTACCTTTCATTTTAAATGCCATAGTTATTTCTTTTTAGATTTTTTCTTATTCATTTCAGCTATCATCTTCTTGTCATTCTCATATTCAATTTGAGCATCGTCTAATTGACCATGCGCTGAGGTTGTAGATTTTTTAGCTTTTTTAGGAGTATAACCGTCTATTTTAGACTGTTTTTCTTTTTCAGACATTTTAGCAATATCTGCTTTGCTGTAATCAGCACCTGGGTAAGCTGGCTCAAAATCACCTTGACTAGGTTTTTTAGGCTTTGTTTCACCAGTAACCGCACCGTCTTTTCTCATTTTATCAGCATCTGCAGGTGTAAAGCCTTCTTTTATTAATTGCTCTTTAGTTTTTTTCTTTTTACCATCTTTCATTTGGAAAGCAGATGATTTTGCTCTACCCTCACCAGTAGCAGTGTTTGCACTATGATCTACATTAAGTTTTTGGGAAAGTCTTGTAGCCGTGTTCATTTTTGGGTACAGCGACGGACCCTTCATTTTAAATGCCATAATAGTTTTCTTTTATATATTATTACTTATTTCTTTTAGTTTTTACTCATTTGTTTTTCTTTTCTCTTCTTATACTCAGGACTATTTTCAAATGCTTTTCTTTTTGCATTAGCTTTGTCTTGAGCCGCCTTCTTTTGTTTTGGCGTCATAGCTGCTACTTCTTTTCTTCTAGCTTCAACTCTTTTCTGAGCATCAGACTTAGCTGGGTTACCTATTTTTTCTGGTTTACCATCTTTATGAACTTTTCTACCAGTTACGTTTGAAGTAAAGTTTGTATAACCGTGATAAGATAAATCTTTTCTATTAGCTCTAGGTCCTTTACCTTTAGGTCCTCTGTATGGAGCGTTCATATAACCCTCACCAATATTATCTTTTCTCTTTTTTATTTGTGCTTTGAGTTTTTTATTTTGTTTAACTGGAGATTTTGGCTTTGCATGGCCATAACCTTTATTTTTAAGCTCTAAGTGTTTTTCATATGTTTTAGCCATAACTTCATCGCTACCTTTATACATCATATGTGGTTCGAATTTAGCTTTAAAAGGTGATTCAGCTGATTGTTGAGATTGCAATCCCATAGTGAAAGGTCTACGCTTATCAAAACCTAATTTTTGACATGTATAACCTGATGCATGTGCTGCTTTATATTCTTTTGGAGTTTTTGTCGCCATTTTATCCTCTTGTTTTGTTTATTTTACCTGTTACTAGGTTTTTAGTTTTTCTAGTTCTCTTACCTTTATTAACTTTAAGCTTAGGTAGTTTTATTTTTAGTTTTTTCTTGCTATTTTTCTTTCTATCACGTGCATCTGAGATAGCTTGAGTCTTTTTATCTAACGTAACCTCCGGTGCGGTGTACGAAGGAGCCTTAATATTCTTCAATTTTCTTGGAATACGCTTCTTTTTCATCTTTTTAGTCTTTTTAGGCTTTAAAGGCTTGGGATTGTAGTTAGCATCTACTTGATTACCATCTCTAGACCTAAACGTATATGTAGATTTGTCAGGATTTTTAACAGTAAAAGATGAAACTCCGTCCCCGTGGTGCTTAACAGGCTTTACACGCGCTTTTCCACCTCCATGTTTGTCCGTGATTACTAATTTATCTTTAGGCATTGTGATTTATTTTTTTTAGGGTACTATATATTCTATATTATTACATAGAAATAAGTGATTTTACAAAGTGTGACACTAGCCAGTTACTATCTTCCTATTAATAGGCTTATGTCACAAAAAAAAGTTGTTATAAATATTGGAGTCAAGTGTTGTTCCACCCGTATTCACCACGCACCCCACTGCAAAACGCAAATATTATGGCCCACCGGCCCTCGACTGTACACAATTATTATCATTTTTACTTCGTTTTCACTTTGCAATTAATATTTTAATATATTTACATAATAAATACGACTGTAAATAGATAATATATATGTAAAAAGAAACAAACAAATAATAAAAAGAAAATTTACACAATGAGAAACGGCGGACAATACATACACAAGTAAAATATCACATAAACAATAGTAATACTTTTACAATGTAAATACGTAACTCACAAGATAATAAATATAGAAAATAAATAATAATTAAATAATAAGTAAAATGTCAAATGTAATTGAAAGTAAAAGATTTGTAATAAGACAATCTTTAGTAGGTAAAAACGCAGTAATTAATGTATCATTCAAAAATGGTAAAACTGCAAAGTATAATCACGATAGTGTGTATGAAATAATGAAAGATAAATTAGCAGAAATGCCATGTTTCATCAAGTACAAAAGTTATACTGCAAGTAATAACGTACCAGTAGTAGCAAGAGAATCACTCTTAGCATAGTACAATAAAGTCGAGTTAGTTCACTATTCCCTCGTATAATCAAATATGAATAGTCAATGTAGTCATGGTGCAGAGGTGCGTTCGATTCGCAAGCTACAACTAAAATATATAATATGAACAGAGAAGCATTAAAACACTTGTGGTTTAATCTACCACATCCTACTCCAAAGAAAGAAGTAAGAGTAATTAAAGTAACAACACTTGGTGCAAATCATTATGAGTGTAAGAAAATACGAGATGATAAGAATGGTTACCACACTTATAGTAGTAACTGGAGAACTCTCAGTGAAGCGATAGCATTTGCTCGTAAACTACAAAATGATGCACCTG
>UEXN01002082.1_pt1 | contig 14651 bp, 17 predicted proteins | sample 1796711 | NCBI WGS metagenome assembly UEXN01 (sample SAMEA4772470, study PRJEB27181) | metagenome | reverse complement strand
AACATTACTTACAAGTGATTTGTCTACGGGCATACTTGGTGGAATATTTTAAATAGGAGAGTATAATGGAAACTAATCCTGCTGGAAGAGCATACATAAAATACATGAAAAACAGAACTATGATTAAACCTGTAGAGCCAGTTAGCACTGGTCTTATGGGTATGATGCGTAAAAAACCTGAACAAAAAAAGAAAACATTAGAACCTGCCGAAAGAGCACAAGAAATGTTTAATCAAGTACGTGATCAAAGAAAGAAACTGTATGATGGAAGAGCCTAACTTTGAAAGACATATCCCAGGTCAGAGTTTAACTAGTGAACTGGGTCAGTACCCTTGGCAAAGACCTGCACAGTACACTAATGTAGATGACGCCATGCAGTTCTATGCTGAACGCATAATGAACCCACTGTTTCGTGATCAGATAGCAGAGACTATGGAACTAGGTGTGCCACTTACATCTATAGCTAATGCCCTACAGGGTAATGGTGTTATGATGGGCAAGCATACTATTGACGTAGGTGTTCTCATACTACCAGTAATCATGGAGATGTTAGCTTATGTAGGTGATGAAGAAGGTGTTGACTATGTTATGGGTACAGAACTAGAAGACCCTGACGAAGATAAGTTTAGAGATTCAACTATAGCTGTAGCTATGAAGAAGGTTAAGGCTAAGATGGAAGCTGCAGGTGATGCACCTGTAGAGGACACAGAGCCTATGATGGAAGAAGAACCTGCAGAGGCTAGTGAGCCACCTGCTACAGGATTAATGGCAAGGAGAGCTTAGTATGTCGTTTGATTTTATGTCGTTTGCAGGTGGGTTTGCAGATGTTATTGTAGATAAAGTAAAGGCTGAAGAAGCTCAAGCTCGTGAAGATGAGTCGTGGGATAGGAAATTTAAAAAACAACAAGACGCTATTGATAATAGAACTCGTGGTGATTTAAGACGTGCAACAGAGAAAGCTGCGGCTGAAGCTGCCCAAGCATTAAAGGCTGCAGGATTTAGTGATGACATTAGTAGATATGCTTTAAGTCAAGGTAACACATATGCAACTACAATAGCTGGATATGGTGCTACTGCTATGGAAAATGGTGCTGATCCAAATACATTATTTAAATACTCTGAAACTATGGATGAATTTAAAGCTGCTGTAGGACCACAAGGTAGATTTAAAGGTGACTTACCAGAGGGCTTTGACAAATCTCCATACTTAGAGTTTGATCCTACAGCTTTAGGTGCTATAATAAAACCTGTTGCTAAACCTGTAAAAAGCCTTGGGGAATTAAGGGCTGGTGTAGTACAACAAATGTTATCTCTTGATCCTGCCTCTGAAGAATACATTGTTTTGAATAAAAGAAATGAAGCTATTATAAAAGAACAGTTGGCTACTGCTAAAGAAGAAGATAGTGATCCGTATAGTAATGCTGATTTACGTAATGATTTTAAATTATTTTCTGGTATAACTCAAGTCGCCCAAGGGTTTGAAAGTTTAGAAGGTCAGATAACAACAGCCATTGGTGGTAGAGAAGTTGCTGCTCAAGTATCTGTTCTTAACGCTGCTAATATGATGTTAAAACGTAATGATTCAAGCGATATTAAGTCTGCTAATTTAGAAGCATTTGTACAACCTGCTTTTGACAATGCGGTCAGAGAAATTAGAGAAAATGCTAAACGTGTAAGTGCCATAAATAGTGCATCAGATCAAGAAAAATTAAACCTTGGTGAAAGTGCTGATGAATTTGGAGAATACTATTACCCTACACCTGAAGGTCAAACTACATATACATCTGCACAAGCAGCAAATTTATACAAAAAAGGTTTATTAAAAGTAGGAAATGTATTAAGTATAGATGGTAGAATACAAACTTATATAGAAACTCCTTTAGAGTATAAAGGATTAAATAGAAATAATCCAACTGCATCTATAGCATGGCCTTTTGTTTTTGCAAGGCCTGAACAAGAAAATGGAGATAGTAAATTTTATCCAATAGGATTTTATAATGAGTAGTGATCTACTACCTAGTGCTTGGGATGATAATGAAGATGAACAACTTATCGTACAGGAAGATCCTGTGCTGTCTCAGGATGATTTACTACCTAGTGCTTGGGATGATAATGAAGTCAATGAACCTGTAGTACAGGAAGAACCTTCTGTAGAAGAACAGCCTGTTGTTTCTCCTGTTGTTTCAGAGGTTGAAACGTTATTGCCTACTGATACTATGACTGAAGAAGAAGTTATGGGAGAAGTAGAAGGACAAAACTTTTTTCCAGAAAACTTTGAAGAGCTTACAGGTTTTGATCCTGACGTAGAAACAAAATTTTTAGATGATACTATAGCTCAATTTCAAACTGAAGAAACAAAAAAAGCTACAGAGTACTGGAACAATACGCCTAGACTGCAGGAGCAAATGACTTTAGAAGATTATAAAAATTCTAAAGCTCTTGATAAAAGAATATCTTTAAAGTTTAGAGAAGAATACATAAATGAATTTTTAAATAAAGAAAATTTAGATTATGGCGGTCCTGTTGGTGCGAACTTAGATGAAGAAGTAGTAGATAGAGTAACACAACAGCTATCATCTGCAGATGAACAATTTTTAAAACGTCAAGAACTGTTAAAGTCAAGAGGCTTTAATACTGAAGAAGAATTTGCTATGCATGTACGTGCTACTGGAACCCCAGAACAAATTGAAAAGTATGAAAATATACCTAAGACAGCAGATGATTTTTTTCAAGAGTCAGACAACGTAGAATACGAAAATTTAAAAGGTAGATTTGAACAGTTACACAAAAATTTAACTTCAGATAATGCCCAAACAAGGTTAGCTACTCAGGCACTGTTAGACACAGAGTTAAGTCTAGGTGCAATTAATTATATTATAGGCGCTGATACAATATTTAATCCAGCAACTATTGCAGTAGGTGTAGGTAATGATATAGAGTTTGGTCGTAGGGCGTGGAGTGAAGGGCGTAAGTTAGATGCTGCTGGAAATTATGCTATGGCTTTGTTTGGTGCTGTTGAAGTAGCTGGTGGTGTAGGTAAACTAGCTAAAGGTACACAGAAAGTTTTTACCAGACCTGTATCTAATGTAACAGGTAGACCCATAACAGATAGAACAAGATTTGCTCGTGATAAACAAGAAAAAATACGTACTGAAAAAGAGGCATCTGTACACGCTAAAGCAAATCTTGCTATCAATGATGGTATAGGTAAAAAATTAATTGAGCAATTTGAAAAACGTAATAATGTAATTATATCTACTAAAGAAACTTTAAAAAATGGAAAGACAAGACTTGTAATTGACAAATCTAAAGTGTCTGAAGCTGGTATGGAAAGTGCTTTTCGTATTAGAAATAAAGAATTATCAATGGTTGGTGTAGACGAAACAGGTGAACTAGTTGACGCTAGTAAAGGACAACGTTTTGATATAGACCTTGGTGAAGAAGGAATAACTAAACCTATAGTGACTGCATCTTCTATGGAAGGTTTAGTAGGTTTACTGTCTGACTTTAATAAGTTATATCCTGAACAAATAGGTAAACGAGAAACTCTTATAGATGATATGTTACATCTTGTATTAAGTAAAGATTTAAAGCCAGACAAAATTATGGATATGTTAGATGCAAACAATTTAAAGTTTGAAGAATTTGTATTGGCTACTTATGGTAGTGCGTCTGAAGCAGGGCGCATACTACAAAAGTTTAGTACCATTAACAAACAAAAACCTAAATCTATAGTTACTGATTTAGATTCTAAGATTGCAATAAATAGAGAAAAAGGTTTTAAAGACTTTTGGAAAAGGTGGATACTTAGACCAGAGAGTATACGTAGGGGTTTATTAGTTGCACCAGTAGCTGTTGCTGCAAGAAACTTGCAGAGTGCTGTTGTAAGAAATCCAATAGAGGGTTTATCTAATTTGTTATCTAACGTAATGCTAGAGACACAAAGAGGTGGTGCCAAACAAGGATTAAAAAGTATAATAAATATTCGTGCTTCTAATGCTGCATGGCGTGGATCTATGGATGGTATGAAAAATTTAATGCGTGATCCTGTTCAGGCAAAAGATTTTAGTAAGTATATATTAAGTGAATATCCTGAAATGCATAAGATGATGTACGAAAACTTACATGAACTGCAACAGGGTTTAGGTAGAGGTCAAGCTACTGGTATAATAGGTAAAAACTTAGACGAGATGTTAAGCATGGCTGAAGATTTAAGCAATGTTATAAACACACCAAACAGAATACAAGAACATGCAATACGTAATGCTACTTTCTTTGCTGAACTTAATCGTTTAGTTAAACGTGAGTGGGGTATAGACAACTTTCAAGACAGACTAGAAGCTGGTGAACTTGCAGACTTTATGAATGACACAAGTAAAGTTAGACCTAAAGACGGTAGATCATTTAATAATTTATTAGCCGACTCTGTAGATAAAGCACTTAAAGTTACGTACTCTGGGCAACCAGAAAATCTTATACTACGTAGAACAGCAGAGTTAATTACTAAATCAGGTATAGGCACAGTGTTTATACCTTTTCCTAGATTTATTGCTAGTGGTATTGAATTTTTTGGTGAACTTGCTATTGGCGCAACAGGTCCATTAGGTAGGAAGGTAAGAAATGTTTTTGGTAAGGGTGTTGAAGGTTCGATGACACCTAAAGAGTTTGATAAAATATCTAAAAATATGGTGGGGTGGGGTTTAGTAGGAGCTTATACGGCATATCATAGTAGTGATAATCCAGATAGACCAGAAAACTTTGAGCAATTACCAATTCCTTTTACGGATAAAAATATGAATATCGTAGGTACTTATCCTTTAGCACAAGCTAATTGGATAGGAAGAGCAGTTAATGAATATGAAGATGGAACAATGGAAAGTTGGGATGGCACAGATAAATTTTTTGAATTGTTTCTTGGCGGTGCTGGTCTTAGGGCTGGCGCTGGTAATATTGTTGTAGAAGAATTACAATCACTAGGTGCTGGTATTGATGGCGGTGATAAATTAAGTAAAGAAAAAAGAAGAGAGGCTATAGCCAAAGTGTTTGGTCAATGGATGACTTCGTGGGGTGCTCCACTATTTCAGATGATAGATTTAGATAGAGGTTTGGGTATTAGAACTACAGACCGTAAAGAGGTAGCACCAGAGTTTACACTAGACAATGAACTTTCTCAGGTACAAATTCAAGCTAGAAGATCAGCAGAACAACGAGGCGGTCTTATGACTGCTGAAGAAGAAGCTGCACTACCTGATAGACAAACTGTAACTGGTTCAGAAGAAAAACGCACAGGTGGATTACTTAAATTATTTGGTGGTATTGATTTAAAAGATAGAAATGATGATATAGAATATCTATACTCTATAGGTTATGACGATCCAAACTTTGCACTAGGTAGTAGGCACAAAATAAGATCGGTTCGTAATGAACAAAACGAAATGATGAGCAAGTATTTACCAACAGTTATACGTCAAGCTAAACGTGACGCAGAACGTGCAGAGACAAGGTGGAATAAATCAATAGGTCTACAAAAGAAAAACAGTCTTAAACAGTATCTAAGAACTGTACAAAAAGATTCTGTTAAAGAAAATTTAAAAACCTATTTAGATTTAATCCGTACAGCAACTGAAAAGAAAGCATTAATAAGAAATCCTTTAGCATACAGTACTTATCAGTACTCAAAACTACCAGAACAAAGAAGGAGAAAAGCAGAGTTACTATTTGCAGAAAATTACCCAACTGTAGAACTTGATTTAGGAAATAGAAAACACATAGATGTGTTAATTGCATTAGGCAAAATAAAGTGAGGGGCAATTAAGCCCCTCTTTTTTTATCTAGTGTCACCACTTCCACCAATTGTACCTGCATCTTTCCTAGCCATGAGTTTCTTTTCATTCTGTCCTGCAATCATACCCAAGGTAAGGTTAAGATCAGTAGCTAATGCTGCACAGTACCAGAGTACATCACCTATCTCACTGGCTATGTCCTCTCTCCATGTATCAGGTCTGTTCTCTGGGCCATCACGTATTAGTTTCTTAACTTTGTTGGCTACCTCTCCTGCCTCACCAGCTAACCCTAACGCAGGATATAGTATCTTGTGTTGTTCAGGATAGATTGCAGTACGTGATGCACTCCTTTGATATGCGTTAAAGTCAGACATGCTGTACTTCTCCTTTAGGAACTGCTCTGCCTCTGCCTGTAGTTCGTTCATACTCCTTCACCCTTTTAAGTTGTTCAAAGTAGGCTTTGTTAAACCCACGTTCCCATTCACGATGTTGCATCGTATCCTTATCGAATGGGCTTGTTAGGCTACTACCATTTTTAAAAACGGAATAACCCATTTGGTACTGCACTCTTAGCGGTGCATCATGTTTACCTAAGCCACGAGAGGCTCTGCTTTTATTATTGTTCTTCATAAGTATTCTCCTTATGCTATTTTAAGTTTATGTTCTGCGTGTTCTTGTAAAAAAGATAAAGGTAGTATTGTCATTAGATCACCTCTGGTAGGACGTGTGTGTAATCCAAATTCCCCTCTGTAATAATCCTTACACTTCTCATTTATTTTGTCAATAACTCTTTCTGGTTTAACTAAGAAAAAGTATTCATCAGTTTTAATTGCAATGTACCTGTCAATACCATTAGGTACACCCCAACCTTTTGCTGACTCATTATTAGGTGGACGCTTAACTGTTTTTAGTTCCCACCAAATAGTATTATCGACAGGACCATTACGATACTTACGTTTAGCTGCTTTGACATCTACTCTACCAAACTCTTTGTCTAGTACATCCCAATGTTCGTTAACGTTTTCATTCCAGTTAGCTTCACGTACAACGTGACTACCTCGTAGTGCAATAAACTCTTGCTCTGCTTCTGTTCCTTCTCTATAAGAATTTGTTTTTTGCATAAGAATACTCCGATTCTGTTTAGGTTTCTAGTGATTTCTTTATCTTGTCAATCAGAATGTCATTCGTAACATTAAGACTGGCAAGCTGATACTTCAGTTGGGTAACTAACTTATTACAATACGATAACTCACCAAGGAGTTTATTTTGTTCCTCAGTAAAGTTATCTGTATTGTATTCTGTTTCACCTATGGTGACGGTAGCCATGTTTATATCTCCTTATACTAAGTCTACTATTTCGCATACGTCACCAGAGCAAGCCATAGTTTGCATTGCTACGGTGTTATCGTCTTTCTCGTACTCAGACAGCCCAGCCCAATCAATACGTTTAGGCATAGACTTTAGTAACACATTGTAGGCATCTTTGTCTATCTCTTGGTATGGTGCCTGTTGATAGGTATGTTCAGAGTGTGGTAAAAATGATACACCTGACATCTCATCAAAGTATTTGTATACAAAGGCACCTACTTCCATCCACTCTTCCTCACGAACAGAGATAGTAACGCTAGGTTTATGCTCACAAAAATGTCGTTGATATTTAAGCCACATCTCTAGTTGCTCAATGGCAGTCATATCATTACGTGTAACTGATTTTGGTGGTGACTTAATAGGAAAACTAAACACTGTAGTAGTGTCACCTTTCATAACGCATGGCTCACTAGGTATACCCTGATCCATCATAAACTTTGTTAACGGATCTTTATTATCACCACGCACAGTGCGGATATAATAGGGGCTATGGCGAGCATGTATGCCAGAGGCACTATCCACCAGTTGCGAAACTGTTCCCGATGGTTTAATGCACGTAATTGCAGCAGCAACAGGTATACCAAGACGATCAGCCCATTCAGCATTAGTAGATACAGCGATCCCACGAAGATGTTCAAGAGTACTTTCCAATTCTTTGTTGCGTAATGTCATCAAAGGGTTGTCCATTATCCCTGTGAGTGACACACCAAGCAGTCGTTCTTCTTCTGTATTTGTAGACCACACCTTTCGCAGATATGGGAATTTTGTGTACGTTGATTGGATAGTTCCCAGAATTGTTGCCAAACGGATTTTTCGTTCAAGATCTTCCATAGTGTCTGTAGCACGTACAACAACTTCCGTAAGATTACAGAACTGATATGGACGCAAGATGATCTCACTACATGGATTAGTTCCAAACTCGTGATCTGGATCTCTACGCCCAAACTTTTTAGCTTGGTTTTTAGCTGCTTGACGATTGTATACACCACGTTCTCCTGATTTACTTTCAACTAATGCTTGCCACTCACGCATGTATGTTTCCATGTCGGGCTTCTCTGTATAACTAACACTGTTATTTGCTAATGCACGATGTGCAGCAGTCTCCCACCATTGACCTGACTTAGCATGGCGCATACGGTCATCAGATAAATTAGATAAACTAATCATGGCTGAACGCCTTACCCCACCTACGACTACGATCTGACCAATGAAACACATAAGATCGTGACACTCAATGCTAGATAGCTTACGTCCTTGTGCATTCTTGAATGTAGTGATAGCAAAATTAAATAGTTCTACTAATGGTGCAGGGCCACTAGCTCTACCACCAAATATTTTTAGTCTTGCCCCAGCAGGACGTACCTTAGAGACATCCCACTTAGGGATCTCACCAGCCCATAGGAGTGCCAACACTTGACGGAACGCTTTAGCCCAACCTTCCTTACTATCCTTGACAACGACTGTTGTATCACTGTCGAACAACTTAGGAACTTCAGGGAGCTTAGATACGAACTGACGTTCGACACTAAAGCCGACACCAGTACCACACAAGAGAATGAACATAGCCTCATCAAAGGACTTAGGATCATCTACGGGTAAGTAACTACAGTTATACCCTGCAGTGTTATCACGCTCTAACGCCTTACCTGCAGTCATCATAGCCCTCATACTAGGCGTAACCTCTTGACCTAAGATAGCGTCACGAATTTCGTTAGCAATCTTGTTATCGACTAAATTGATAACAACATTATCTATGTAACGTCCTACTGTCTCGCTCCAATTTTCTCTTCGTCCTTCATTTTCAAGCCATCGTGCATACCGTGAAGTATGAATGAAGGATTGATAGTCTGTTGGTAAATAATTATCCATGTGCATCACTCCGTTATTAATTTTATTGATTTAATTTCCATACCATCTACATCGTAGATAAATTCCTGTAGTGCATCCTTCACTTCTTCTTCGACAAAGCCATCCACAGGAATAGGATATTCGTCTTCGTCTATTTTTAATGTAAGAAATACTTTAACTATCACCGTTCTCTTCCTCAATCAACTGATTCAGATACCACTGTGCTTTCTGTAAATCTTCTATGCCATTCTTATATCTGTATCGCCATAGGTATTTCATAATGTTACCTTGTAAGTAATACTGAAACCCTTCTTCACCAGTTGCTGCACGAATAGCATCAATACATTCTACCCCTGCAAAGTTGTAATGCTCTGGTGAGTTTACCATATCTTTATTTGACATACGTATCTCCTTTAATTAAACTTTACTTTAACTACATTATCTTCAACACTTTCCACTGTAGCCTTTGGTGTGTTATCTTCTTCTTCTAACACATCATTAGCATACTTGGCAAGGGTTTCTCGTATGTCAGTACTATCTTCCATAGCTGGGATAGATGCACAAACCATGTGACACATCCGCATTAGATTAACGTAGTCATCATCTGTTGTAGTGTTCTCTCCTGTAGTAACAGTGCCTACCATTAACTCTCCTGTCCAGCTACCCTTCTTGTCTAGGAATGGTGTGATACGTATGATAAAATCATTTGGATCAAAGTCCATAAATACTTTTTCTTCTGCCATATTATTTCCTCTTCACTTTTTTGTATGGAAAATGTATTAGATCAGGGTGCATGTCCTTACCTTTTTCATTTAGCCAATCTTCTGGAATGATCCTATCGTAAAACAAGATCTTATTTTTTTCACACCACTGACCGTAGGTTGTCTTAGCACCTTTACTCAGCTTACGTCTACTACTTTCAAACACAAACCTAATGTCTAGCTTTGGATGCTGTTTCTTAATAGCGGCATGTTTACGTCTATCATCTGATGTAAACCTACCTTTAGTTTCTATTATGATCCCATTAGGTAACACAAAGTCTGGGGTATAGGTGCGGTACATAAGATCTTCCCATTCAATCTTTATGGCTTCATACTTGACACGAACATTACGCTCCACCAAGTAGTCTTTTACTTTGATCTCTAGCCCACTCCTATACCCATGCTTTAGAGCAGCGGCAAACTGCTTGCCATACATTAGATGCGCCACAACCCATTCCAAGGACTAGGCAAACTACTTACAGTAGACACACCTAGTGAGCGTAGCTCTTGTCGCACCGCATCTTCCGCAGCCTTACGTGCTTCCATAGCTGAACGTAGTCCTGCATATCTAGCTTCGTGTAGCTGTTTCTTACGCTCTGCAATGTCCTTTTCCATAGCAGCAATCTGCTCCTGCATTTCTTTTATTTCTTCATCACCTAACATTTAATACTCCTTTATTTCTATGTATGGTACAATGGGTTTTACCTTAGCCTGAGACACCTTAGATGGTAGCTCTTGTAGGGTAGGATAACACTCAAACCTGTAATCACAGAACTTACAATTGCTATTCAATACTTTGTTGCCTGATGCCTTACCTCTGAATGTTTCAGGTATAGGATCAAAACAACGCTTGAACTCATTAGTATTTACTGTGTTAACAGTATCTTCTAATATAGTAATCTCTTTGTCTATGTCAAGACCTTCTGCTGGAACATATTTAATTCCACCATTGGCTTTGTTGACTACCCACCAGCCACCTGCTTTTTTACCTGCAGCTTTAGCGTAACCTGCTAGTTGACCTACATAACCAAACGGATCACTGTCTTTAAGTGTTTGAAAAGATTCAAACTTGTTTCTGTATGACCAGTCCGATGCAGACTTTACGTCATCGACTGCTTCATCCATCACAAGATCATATGATCCCTTTACTGTTGTGTCTCCCAACTGTAGCTCGACAAAGTTATCATCATCTTCATACTTAACTCCTGCTTCTTTTATAATACCCTTGAATGCTGCTTCTACTATGTCACCTAGAAGCATGTTCATTACGAATGTTGTCGGCTTGGGCAATGCCTTCTCTGGTTTATTCTTTTCAAACCAAAGCTGACAAGTTGGCTTACCTATATTAGACATACGTAGCCTAAACTTGTCACGCTTATTGCCCCCGCCGAACTGACGTGTTACAGCATCCATTACATCTGAACCAATCTGTTTAATTGTTTCTTCCGACATTGTTGATTTACCAGATGTAGCATCTTCAAGATACTGATTAATTGCCAGTTCAGCAGGATGGTTCATTAGACAAAATCCTCTGCGTCAATGTCTACGAACTCTTCCACAGTATCTGTGTCAACCTCTTCATTCTTGTGCATGTTCTCATCCCACGAACTGAGAATGTACGTATTGTAATTCTGAATCCATGCCATGAAATTAGCAAAGTTCTCCTGTGCTTCATTGTCCATGTCCAAAGTGTTGTTCAAGTCCAGTGAAGTGTTAGGCACATAGAAGCTGCTACCATTAGGTAACGGCACTTCTGTTGTGGTGAGTGACACGTAGTGCTGTGGTGGCAAGCGCCGCATCTTTGACAGTTTGTTGAATACTTCACCCACTGTTTTAAATGCGTCACGGTTGTCAATCTCCCAGATGAATGGTGTAGACTCCACATCTACAGAATTACCTTGATCATCTGTAGGATTGACTAACTCAACGACACCAAACAATGCACGAACACGCTTGATTGATTTGATCAAGTCCTTCATGCTGTCTGGTAGTGCAGCCCAATCTTTGATAAAGCCAGCAGGTTTACCACAGTTGAAGCCACCTTCGTTGTCTTTCATGTCATGGTTAAGGTCATTAGCCATAACAGTTTTCACATAACGATTTGGTCTTGAGTCATTACCCATGACAAACTTCTTGTGCATGAAGCGTTGTAGGTAAGGACGAATAGACACACTTTCAGCATAGTACGTAGGCCCATCAGGAATCTCTAGCTTGTATGTGCCACCACTTACAACCTCTACGTTCTTCATCTTACCACCAATCTCTTGCTGACCCATAATTGGTGAGTGATGAATACGTAAACGTGCAAGTGTGCTTGCTTTAGATGACTGCTGTGTAGCGTCTGCGTTCATGCCCATTACTTGGGCCATTGCTGAGAAATTGTTTGTGTCGATTGTTGATACTTGATTCATATTAAGTCTCCTTTTCATTGTTACGAATGGTGGTTATATCATATTACATCTTTTACGTCAAGCCAATTCGGACCAATTTTTGCCTCTAATAATAGGGGTACATTAAAATCTATGTTCCATTTACGGTTGACGATTGATATTAGTTTATCATTAGCTGCGCTAATAACCTTTAGTACTCTGTCCTTTTCATCTGGGTGTACATCAATCACAACTGAGTCATGTACACTGTTTACTACACAACTGTGTAGCCTGTTTGCTGTTAGTAACCTATCAATGTATATCAAAGATATAGGTACAATGTCAGCGGTTGCAAACGATTGTACTGGATAATTTTTTATCTGTGTGAAAAATGTCACACCGCCAAAGCGTCTACGTACAACGTCAGGGAAAGCAAACTCACGTCCAGAAGGTGTAGTGATCTTGCCTGTGTTTAATGCTTCTTTGGCTAGTGCCTCATGCCACTTGGCAATACCAGAATACTTTGTCGTAAACTGCTGATAGTATGTCGCTTCTGCCTGTGACCTACCGAAACCACTGGCACCATACAAAGGTGCAAACGTATGTGCCTTAGCCTCTTGCCGTGACATAGGCTGACCTGCATCACTGATAACTTGTGCAGTGTAAGCATGTACGTCAAAGCCTGTGGACACTTCCTCAATGGCAGTCTTATCTTGTGCAAGGAATGCAGCCACCCTGAACTCTAGCTGGGCCATGTCAGCTTCCATGATCTGACCGCCTTCCCACCGTGACGTAAACACACGTTTAACAGGGAATGTACCACCGCGTGGCATGTTCTGCATGTTGGGATCTGCCCCTGATAAACGGCCTGTGCCAGTGCGGTGCTGCAGTAAGCGTACATGCAACCTACCGTCATTCTTTACATGCGTTGCTATGCCCTCTACAAAGCTGCTGAGATATGTTTCTACAGCAGACAACCTACGTAGGTTCTGTAAGAATAGCTCTGCCTCTTTCATACCTTTGGAACGTGCAATACCCTCAAGGTATAGCAAGTTACCTTTGTCTGTACCAAAGCCATTAGAGCTTACCCACTTGGCTGTAGGTGGTGAGAACTTTAGTCCTGCCAGAGTAGTGGTATCAGTATATACAAAGCCAGCAGCATTACAAGCAGCGCATCTATTAGTCCTAGCGAATGGAGTTCCATCTTTCTTTACCTTTCTTACCTGACCTGTGCCATAACATTCTCTACATTGATGTGCTTTCTGTTTATATAAACGCTCACTGTGTAAGCGTACTGTGCTACGATACTCTGTGTCAGGCATACGTTCATCAAACAAGTCTGCCCATACTTTTTTATCGTGTGGTCTACGGCTGTAGATTACCCATGACTTTTGTTCTGGGCTGTTAAGATTGATGGGTCTGTCACCCATAAGATCTGCAACCTGTTCCTCTAATGCAATCGTAAGAACATTACGCTCATGCTCAAACTCATCACGCACCTTCATCAGTGCATCCATGTCAACCTGAAAGCCACGCTGGTATATACGTGCAAGATGTATTGCAAGCTGATTAGTAAGAGTAATGGTTGGTTCTAGTGAAATGCATTCCTCGTACTTCGTCTGCAAACGATTGAACAATTGTTGGGTAGCATGTAAGTCATGTGACAAGTACTCAGTCAACTCAGCATGTGGTATGTCACGAGTAGACAAGCCTTGCTTAAAGTATTCTTTGAGTGTGTCTTGCTTTTTAGTGTCAAGCTCGTAGCGTTCTGCACATGCTTCAAGTGACAGTGCTTCTTTCTGCCCACGCTGCAGTACATACTCGCCTAGCATGGTATCAAAGATATCACCGTCATAAGTAAAGCCTGACTCCCACAACCATACAAGATCATGGGGTGCATTATGTGCAATCAACAGGCGGGTAGAGTTCAGTGCATCCTGAACAATACGCCGCCCATCTGTGGTAGGTTGTTGCTCTGCGTGATCAAACGTTACAATCGTTTCATTCATGTGATCATCTAGCATACCCACCATAACAAGTGTGTTGTCTGGTTCAAACGGATCAAGGTGCATCTTGCCGTTGCGTTTAGTTACTGTGTTTTCTACGTCTAGGGTCAGTATCATGTTGTCTCCTACTTTATATCTCCATCGTGCCAATTATCCCATATATCTTGCTCGACATTGTATACCTTGTCAAGATCGTCGTGAAATTTTTTATCCATAGCATACGTATCTATGGCATTTATACACTCTTCTAATGTAAGATTATTACGTACCATAGCATTATGTAAACGTATCTCACATATTGATTTTGCTGTAGTCATATTAGTAAGTCTCCTTTCAGTAGCACGTTCTTTTTCTTCTTGTGTCATTGGTCTAATCACTTATGGCTCCTATACATGGAAGCAAGATAGTTTGCTTACAGTAACGTGGGAACTCGTCATACGTCATAGCAATTAATATAGGTAGACCTGCTATTATAAATGCGACTATGGCAGATGCCTTGATTGCACCATTGATATT
>UEXN01001042.1_pt1 | contig 14657 bp, 16 predicted proteins | sample 1796711 | NCBI WGS metagenome assembly UEXN01 (sample SAMEA4772470, study PRJEB27181) | metagenome | reverse complement strand
ACACAGAACCAGACAAAGAAGATTCAACAGAACTTGGAGAGGTGCCGCAGCGCGCAGACCAAGGCTCTATCCGTAAGGGTTACATCCGAGATCCTTACACCTTCTCTTACATGTATACAATCTAGGAAGTATAATGGAACTACTACTATTCGTCCTTATAGCCTATGGGTTGACTCAAATTTTAGTATACAGCGACATGCCCATAATAAAAAAGTTACGCCCTAAGAAGACCTCCTGTAAGGGCTACGGCAAGGTTTTCCATTGCCCTATGTGTATGGGTTTCCATGTCGGGTGGTTTTTGCTCTTACTTTCTCCTTGGACTGAACTATTTACATTTGACGTAAGTATTGCTAATGCTTTGTTGCTTGGTTGTCTTTCATCTGCCACCTCTTATGTTCTAAACATGGTGTTTGGAGACGAAGGAATCAAAGTCAAGCATAGTTATAAACACGACAACTTTTTTGGAGAAGAGTGATGAACAACTACCTAAACGGCAAATGGGGCTTACAACCTGTTCGACTATGCTGTAAAGGATCATAGCTCGCGCGGGTAACGCCCGCTTTTTTACTTTGAGAGGAATAAAAATGAAACTAACCAAAACAAAACTAAAGCAGATTATCAAAGAAGAACTGGATAGATATGTTCAGAAAAAGTTTGTAGACAAATCTCCCATGCCCATGGAAGACTTTGATGCTGCGCTAGAAGAGTTTGAAATGAAAACAGGTCTTGAGATGCCTGAGCTTGTTTTTGCCCTTTATGATATTTTAATTACAATTGACAAAAAACTGGCTGCAAGATTAAGAAGCACCTACCCAGATGACTTTGAAGCAAGAGATAAAAAAGAAAGAGAAGAAATAGAAGTGGAATACAAATGAAACTACTACGAGAATACTACGAACTATGTGAAGGCGGCGTATGCCAAGACCTTCTCACCGAAGACGAAAAGCGTTTCGTTTCCAATGGTGGAATGTATCTTACTGGCAAACTTCAACAAGCAAACACACAAAACGGAAATGGTCGTATCTATCCTTATGAAGTTTTGGTACGAGAAGTAAAGAATTATGAAAAGCTTGTTAGAGAAAGCCGAGCCCTCGGTGAGCTAGACCATCCAGATGATTCGGTTATCAACCTCAAGAATGCTTCTCATCTTGTTACTTCCATTTGGATGGATGGCGATTCTGTTATGGGCAAAGTAAAGGTCTTGGACACACCGTCAGGCCAAGTTCTCAAGTCTCTCGTAGAGTCCGGCGTTAAGCTTGGCATCTCTTCTCGCGGTATGGGTTCCGTAGAAAACAGAAACGGACAGACATTAGTTCAAGATGATTTTCAGCTTATTTGCTTTGACTTTGTTTCAGAGCCCTCAACCCCCGAAGCTTTTATGGTCAAAGAAGGAAAGGAATACACTAACCAAGTGTTCACAAAAGCAGACCGCATTAACAGATTGCTAAACGAGGTTTTGAAAGATGAAGATCACTGAGTCTCGTTTAAAAGAAATAATCAGAGAAGAGCTTAGTGAGCAACGGTACACTAGCAAAATCGCAAGCTTTCTAAAGTCTCTACGCCGCCCAGGTGATGCTGGGCGTCGCCAAAGAGCACAACAGCGCCTCCAAGCCGCAGAACCAGAAGAAGAAACTCCAAGCAGAGTTGATTTACTTAAGCCACCTCCTTCAACAAGAGAGATACAAGGTTCAAAAAACTATAAAAAGTTTATGGCTAGCCTACTAGATTTTTTTGCTAATCAGATGCAAATTGATATTAAGATAGCAAAAAAAATTGTTAGAGATATTAGGGCAAAAACTCCTGCTTCTGGCGAATTCAACAAACTTGTTTTTAAAGAGCAAATAGAAAACGAGATTGACATCGCCGCTATTCTCGCCAATTCAGGACTAGGAGATCTTCAACAGATTAAAGTTTTGGGAGCACTAAAAAAGTGGGCTGCACAAAACTCCGATTTGATTGATAACAAGATGACAACAATTCTGAAACTGCGGGATAAAGAGGCACAGAAAGCAGCGCCCGATCCAACACCAGAGCCTGCCCCAGAACCACAAGCAGTAGATGTAACAAATTTATTAAATGCAAAAACTCTTGAGCAATACATTGATGAGTACAATAAATTAGCCAAGGCTAGTGATAGAGAGCTTAGACCTATTGACATGGACGCTGTTGTCCTAGTACGAACCATGGACCACCGACGCAACAGCACCGATGAAATAATTGATTTTCTTCGTTCTCGAATAGGCTTCAGCGCCTTCGGAGACAAAGGGACTCTGAAGAAGTTTGTAGAGTTGTCCATCGTCCCGGAACCGTCATCGGGATGGCTCACCGTCCCCGCCGTTGAAGACGAAGACGAAGAGGAAACAGAACAAATTAAGCCCGTCCCCCCCGCTGACGACGAAGAGAAAGAGAAGAAGAAGAAGTCAACATTTAAAAAATTCAAAAACAGGGACCTTGATCCGTCCACCGATGAAGGCATCGACAGAAAAGATCAAGTTATCATTGAACGCTGGCAGGTAATCGCTGGTATTGACAAGAAGGTATTATGAACAAATCACAACTCAAAAAACTACTAAAACCATTAGTAAAAGAGTGTATCCAAGAAGTCCTAATAGAAGACGGGCTTCTTACAGAGGTAGTATCTCAGGTTACTGCTGGCTTAACAAAGCAGCCAATAGTCGAGAATACACCAAAGAAAAAGAACGATAAGCTATTTAATGAAGACCTGCAAATGAAACGCAAGTCCAAAGAGGCAAACAAAAAACTACTAGAACATCGCAAAAAGTTACTGGACTCGATCGGTAGTGATGCTTACAACGGAGTCGATCTGTTTGAAGGCACAGAACCAATGAGAGAATCAGGGACCCCAGGTTCATCACACAGACCAAGCGTTCTAGGTGACGATCCAAGCGATGCAGGCGTAGACATCAGTTCCCTCGTTGGAGATGCAAGTAAGATTTGGCAGGCACTCAAATAGGATTAACAATGAGTAAACGCAGAGGTGCCCACGTTGCTGTAACTGAAAGAGAGTGTCGTGGAAACCACGAAAGAATGATTCGCAAGTTCATAAAGAAGTGCAAAAAAGCCAAAATCTTAGAACAAGTTAGAGAGAGAAGATACTTTAAGAAACCTTCTGAAGTTAAAAGACATAAAAGACAGGCAACAATTCGTCGCCATCGGCGAGATGTAGCAAAACAAAAGACACTACAAGCCAAGCGTGAAAGAAATAGATAGGACTATTTATTACGAAGAAGACAAATACGGAGGTTTCTTATGGCTAACTTTACAAAATCTTGGAGAGCCGAAGTCGGCTTAAACCATACGCCGGCATATCAGGTAAGTGGAAGACCATTTGCTAGTGGCTCAATTGATGCAAGAGCAACAGACGGACACAAAATAGAGTTTCCATATGTTACTAGATGGATTTATGTTGCCAATCATGGCGCCGCAGATTGTAGAGTAGGATATTCACAGGCTGGTGTTCTGGGTTCTAATTATCTCAGAGTTGCTCTCCTCGACGCTGATGGCAATTCGGCGCCTGCGACTGTTAGATTAGAAGTTAAGGTTTCAGAAATTTGGCTTTCTGGTTCCAATAGTGTTGATGTGATGGCTGGTCTTACCACCATTCCCATATCAAGAGTGAGTAGTTCCACGGGTCCAAGTTTCTCAGGCTCTGTCGGAGTAGGCTGACAGATGGCCTCGTTTCGTTGGGCATATGTTGGCTGTCCTGATGACCCGGTTACAATCGCGGGTCCTACGGGATCTCTGCAATTTTTAAGCACGTCTAGTGGTTTAAGCGGCTCTTCAAATTTAATATTTAATACTTCTAGTAATACACTTTATATTACTGGAACTTTATTAGTTTCTGGTACCATTAGCGCTAGCTCTTTTGTTGTAAATCAAACTGATACAATTTCTGGTTCTACAATATTTGGTAATAGCAGTGACGACACTCATCAAATTACTGGTAGTCTATTTGTAGGTAAAGCGTCTGAGGCATCCACATTTCAAGTTGTTCCAGATTTAAGCCAATCAATAACTCTTGGAATGAGACACACATATAGAAGTGTGGCAGCTACTGGTCAGACCTCTTCTACTGGAGACTATATTGTTGGCTTCGGGGGCTCGGGCGCAATAGAGTTTAGGCTACATTCGGCATCTGTTCACAACTCTGGAGCTATATTAGTTCTTAAAGATGAGGCAACAAGTCGTTCTGGACAGATCGTAATCTCAGCATCGGCGCCCGACACGATAGATAACAATGGTGCCTACGGGTTATCTGGTTCTGCTCCTGCTATCTCACTTTATTCAAACGGATCCAACTGGTTCGTATTCTAACACGGAGGATGTTGTGTGGCTTATAACCTTCTCTCCGGTACAATCGTAGCGAACGAACAAGTTGTCTTCCAGCCATCATCAAATGGTGGAGAACACACAAACGCTATTGTTGGTGAGTTCCATGGCGATGGGACCTATCTTACAAATGTTTCAAGGGTTGTCTCTAATGCCACTCCTGACTATGTGTTGACTGTCGGCGCCAACGCAGATAGTCTGGTTGGAGAGCCAAACTTACAATTTAACGGATCTCGCCTCTATATTAATGGAAACATAGAGGCCACCGCCTTAAAGCTATCTTCGCTTTCTGCTGGTCAAGCCACCACATCATCATTTCTCGCTCTTGACGACAACAACAATGTGGTGCTTACCTCATCTGCTGGTGGTCCAGACTACGCAATAGCACAGGGTCCTATAAACTCTTTACAGTTTCATGCAAGTCCAGGCGACATAAGCGGATCCGAAAACATTACATTTTCAAATGACACTTTAAACATTAACGGGGCGCTGGATGTTACGAATGGTGTAACATTGGGCGGTATTGTATCTATATCTAGCAGCGCACCAATAGGGGTAACCGGCTCTCTTATACCCTCTGGTTCTACTGTTTTTAGTCTAGGAACGGCAGCCAATCGTTGGGAGTCAATTTATGTTGGAACCGGATCTGTTCATCTGGGTCCAAATTGTACAATAAGTTCAACCTCGGATGGAGTTCTGGTTAACAAAACTCTACATGTCTCAGGGAACCTTGTCGTGTCTGGAAACATAGAGGCGCACGGTTTTGACATTATTCAAACAAACCTATTTGAGATAAACCAATCTGGTTCAACTGCCTTTGGAGACTCTAATGATGACACTCACCACTTCACGGGATCCTTTTCTATCCTCTCATCCAGTACGGATGTGTTTGCCGTAGATGCTGAGAACAAAACAACAATAATAAATACCGGATTGACCCTCAATCGAGTCCTGGTTACTTCAAACTATTCAGTCTTAAAATCAGATTATTATGTGGGAATAAACACATCATCTCCTAGCGCTATGATAACAGCAAGCTTACCAAACGCAAACACCCTCAACAGCGGGCAGACCTTTGTTTTCAAAGATGAGGGAGGGGCTTCAAACACGCACAACATCGTTATTGTAGCTGATTCTGGACAAACAATCGACAATCAAAATAAAGTAATTTTAGAGTCCCCTTATTCATCTTTGACTGTTTATACAGACGGCGCCTCTAAGTTCTTCATTACTTGATTTCTGTATGTAATATCAGAGACTAAATAGTAGTAGAATGAGAGGTATTTTTGGGTATCTCTCATTGTCATTTTCCATAGGAGGATTTTATAAATGGCTTACAAATTTCAGGTAGGATCTGCTATTCTTAGCGGTTCCACCAAATTCGAGGAAGAACTTGAGGCTGCTGGTGGCTTCAAGCCCTCTGGTGTCGATGACACCGCTCTAGATGTTGCTGCTGATAGCTTCTTTTTCCGTGACGCTGACGGTACTATGAAGCGCGATACAATGGCTGATTACGCCACTGCTATTGCTGGTAACGGTCTCGCTGCTGCTTCCGGCGTTCTCGCTGTCGGCGTTGATGATTCAACTGTCGAACTAAACTCTGATGCTCTTCGCGTCAAGGACTCTGGTGTTACTGGCGCCAAGCTAAACACAGATGTTATCTCCGCTCAGACTGAGTTGGCTTCTGATGCCCTCGCTGCTGCTGATGAGATGATGATCAGTGATGGTGGCGTTCTAAAGAAGATTGGCGTTGACAATCTTTTCAAAGATGGTCCCGGTCTACTTACTGCCGCTGCTGTTGCTGTTGCAGACGACCACTTCCTGTTCCTTGATGGTGGTGCCACTGGTGATACCAAGGTTGAATCAGTCGCCGACCTCATGACTGCTGTTGCAGGTAACGGTCTTGCCGCTGCCTCTGGTGTTCTTGCTCTTGATGCTTCTGAAGTTGCTGCTGCTGCTGTCGCTTCTGGCGACCAGTTTGTGTTTGAAGATGCAACTGACAACAGCACCAAGAAAGAGTCCATCGATGATATCGCAACTCTTTTCGCAGGTGCCGGTCTTACTGCTACCTCTGCTGTACTCGCTGTGGGCGCTGGTGCCCTAATTGATGTGCAGGCAAACCAGATCGATGTTGATCTAACCGAAGCCGGCGAAGCCGCTATTGCTTCTGGTGACTATCTGCTTTTCCTTGACGGTGGTGCCACTGGTACTCACGCCAAAGAAAACATTGACGACATCGCCACCCTCTTCGCAGGTGATGGTCTTGCTGCTTCTTCCGCTGTCCTTTCAGTCCAGGTCTCTGGGGCAATTGTAGTTGCTTCCGATAAGGTTGGTCTCTCTGGCTCAGTCGCTGGCGAAGGTCTAACTTATGATGGTGGCGATAATACCATTTCAGCACTCAAGATTGGTGTCGTTTCAAACAGCGGTATCGGTATTGAAGCTGATGGTGTCAAAGTCGATCTCATGGGTCTAGCTGCTGGCGCAATCAACGTCGCTAACGATAGCTTTGCTATCATCGATGCTGATGATTCCAACGCTTCCAAGAAGGAAAGTATTGCTGACCTCATGACTGCTGTTGCTGGTAACGGTCTCGCTGCTGCTTCCGGCGTTCTATCTCTAGACGCTTCTGAAGTTGCTGCCGCTGCTGTTGCTTCTGGTGACGCATTCGTATTTGAAGATGTAACTGACAACAGCACCAAGAAAGAAACAATCGACGATATTGCAACTTTCATGGCTGGTAACGGTCTAGCCGCTGCCTCTGGTGTCCTTGCTCTTGATGCTTCCGAAGTTGCTGGCGCCACTCTTGCTTCTGGTGACCATCTCGTGTTCCACGATGTCACTGACGATAGCACCAAGAAAGAAACAATTGATGATATTGCAACCTTCATGGCTGGTAACGGTATTTCCGCTGCTTCCGGTGTTCTTGCTCTAGACATTGATGAACTATCCGCCCTCGGCGGCGCTGGTCTCCACCAGACTCAGGATCACTTCGCTTTCTCCGATAACGGAACTGAGAAGAAGATCACTTTCAGCAACCTTCAGGATGCTGTCTTCGCTGATGTTTCAGGTGATGCTACTGTCGCTGCTGGTGGTGCTCTCACTATTGCTGCCACCGCTGTTGAAAGTGGAATGCTCAATAACAACGTTATTTCTGGTCAGGCTGACATCGCTGGTGCCTTGGCTACCACTGATGAGATCCTCGTCAGCGATGCCGGCGTTATCAAGAAAGCCGACCTCTCCAGATTCGCTACCATGATGGCAGGTGATCAACTTACCGCTGCTAGCGGTCAGCTTCACTTCCGCTTGGAGATCACCGAAGTTGGCGATAGCGACACCCTTACCCAGGGCGTTCACTACCTCGGCGACCTTAGCTCAAACGCTACCCTAACTCTACCAGCATCCCCTGATGTTGGCGATCAGGTTACCGTTAAGGCCAAGGGTCTAACCAGTGGTACAGTTATCAATATCAACAAGGCTGGTTCACAGACTATCGATGGCGCAACTTCCGTTACCATCGAATCACCTTATGGTGCTGTTACTATGGTCTACGTTGCTAACAATGATTGGAGACTCATCTAATCTAACCTTCTGGTTTTAATCAGATTTCTCTGGGGTGCCCTCCTATATGGGGGGCATCCTTTTTTTTATTAAACTATTTATTTTGTTCGGAGACAAAAGATGGCTTATAATGTCCTAAAGGGCAATGTTCAGTTTATTAATTCAGATAGCGGCTCTATCGAGAGTATGGTTGATGATTATAGCGACCAAACTATTGGCGGAATAAAAACGTTTTCTGGAATCATGACCGCGTCTGTTGGGTTATCTTCGTCTGTTTTTGTATCAGCTAGTTCTTTTCATGGCGATGGTGCTGGCTTAACTGATGTGATAGCGGGCGGCGTTGCTGTCAGCAATACTGGAAACAATCGTGTTATAACCTCTACAGCCACTACCGATCTTAATGCAGAACAAAACATGCAATTTGACGGTTCTACGCTCTCAATTACAGGTGACATCTCTGCCTCAATTAATGTTTCAGGAACCGCTTTTTATGGTGCCGCTATAGGATTAACAAATGTTCCGGCGGCGGCTCTGGATGGTAATGTATCCGCAGCAAACATTGCTTTTGATACAAACTCTTTAAACAATAATTCTGGCAATCTTGAGGTAAAACTTTCCAGTTCTAGTGGGCTTGAGAGCACAACAACAGGAATAAGAATAAATACTTCATTGGCAGTAGTTAAAGCATCGCCCGCCAATAATGATAAATTTATCATAGCTGATTCAGCAGATAGCAATAACCCAAAGCACATGCTATATTCAGCGATTTCAACAGCAATAGCTAGTGGCATCACGACTTATCCCCCTGGCGGAAGTGATACACAAATTCAATTTAAAAATGGAAGTGCTTTCAATGGCGATGCTGGGCTAGTTTATAACGCCACAACAGATACACTTACTACTGTAAATGTAACAGCATCTGGTCATGTTTCTGCTTCTACTTATTATGGCGATGGAAGCAATTTGCAAGGAATAGAGTCGGGGGGTTCAAATGCTTTTGATGCTTTCTCAGCCAGTTTTAATGTTGTAGCAGAACATGATTTTATAGCCGTTGTCACAACAGGTTCGGCAATAACAGCATCATTACCAGGCGCTTCAACTTTTGATCCTGGCAAAAGATTCACCTTTAAAGATGTTAGCGGAAGCTGCTCTGGTTCTACCAATCATATCGTGATTAGTGCTAGCTTAAACTCTTCTGGTGAAAATATTGATGGACAAGGGATTGTAAAAATTCAAGCTGCCTATGGATCTATCACAATAACCTCTGATGGAGTTAGTCAATATTATATAGCGAGTGTGAACTAATGGCTGACTTAACATTAAGAGGTAGTGTTTGGGTAGTAGAGCCAGATACAAACTTAGCCAACCTTGAACTAACAACTGTCGACATTACTGATGGTAGTTGGACTTTGATTGATATCAATGATGGTATAAAGACGCAAGCAGCAGAAGATGACGCTGTTAAGATCACAACGAATGCGATAACTGCTGGAACAATAAATATATTTGCAAATGCTGCTTACAATGGTCCGAGATGGTATAAAAAATTAACTGATGCCGATGGCACCCAAGTTACTCAAACAGATAATTTTGTTTTATTTGTCCTACATCAACCACTCTCCTCATCAGATCCGTCACCCCTTGGATTAGGTTGCGGGTATTGCGTGAATCCTTTTGGAACAGGCTCTAATACCCAAAATAATCAGGGTTGGAATGGTTGTGGCGTCTTTAACGATGGCAGTAACACCAGCACAGGAAACGACAATGATTTCACCAATGTACTCTTTGCGGGAGGTGCAAGTATAGGTGCCAGCAATCTAGATCATGATAGTGTTGTTAGAGGCATCATAAGCTATAATAACAAAAAAGGTAATTTAACACACACAATCTCTAATAAAACCAATGTCACAGACCGAGCCGCAATAACATATACAGGAAGTGCCGATTTGTATATACAAGTTGGGCTTGGCGGAAGATATAACAATGTTTCAGCACTTGAGGATGCCGAACATAAACAAAAGATTCAATATGGTCTTATAAAGTTGAGTATGGAACAATGAAAAAAGTAGATGTAGTAAAAAGATCAATAGAGATCTTTCCAGAAGGTTTCGAGATTGATGGAAAAAAAATAGAACTATGTATTTCCTCTGATGAGATCGCCTCTTTGCTCGCCTCTTATGATCCAGAAGACTTTAACTCACCAGATATAGTAACTTGTAGAGCACTGGCAAGACTTATTCTTGACGCTTTACTATCAGACGAATAAACTATTGGCTTTTACTTTATTTGCTTACTATTTAAAATGAAAAACTATTTTATGGGAGTTTTTATTCATGTCTTCATTATTGGAACAGGCTATTGTTGATGCAAAAGCCTTAAAAGAGGCTGCGCTCAAGAACGCAGAAGCGACTATTATCGATAAGTATTCAGCAGAGGTTAAATCAACCTTAAATCAACTACTAGAACAAGATGAACTTGGTGATCTAGAAGACATGATGGGTGGTGCCGAAGAAGCTATGGAAAAGGAAGTTGCTACTGATGAAATCGCAGAAGGCGTGCCTGATGCCTTTACCGAAGATGTTGCTGAGCTTGATGGTGTCACCGAAGGTGACGAAGCCACAGTTACAGTAGATTTTGCTGAACTCGCAGAAGCCCTCAAATCTCTCCGCGAAGAAGTCGAGGGCGAAGACACCCTTGAAGAAGCTGGGTGCCCCGATGATGGTGATGGTGACGAGCCAATTCCCGTTGTAGGGGAAGCAGAAGAGAATCTAGATGAAGAGATTGAGCTTGATGAAGACGCTATTATGGAAATGGTTGCCAGCATTCTCTCCGAAGAAGAAGCAACTCTCGCTGATGATACAGAAGCTGGCGAGGCTGCCGCAGCAGATGCCGACGCTACCCAGATGAAAGATGCTGGTCTTGAAGAAGCAGAGGAGTCAGAAGAGGTTGTAGAAGAGATCGAGATCTCCGACTCTCTCCTTGATGCCATTATGGAAAAACTTACTGTAGATATGGGCGAATCGCTCGTTGGTTGGGCTGGAAGATCTTCCGAAGATACCAAGTATCAAATGGAAAAGGAACTCGCCCGCCGCCGCAGCACCGATATGGAAGAAGAGCTAGATGCGCTCAAGCAAGCGCAAGAAGAACTAGTCTTCGAGAACAAGAAACTAAAAGAAACTTTGGCCAATTACAAGTCTGTAGTTGGTTCACTTAAGGAGAACGTGCAAGATGTAAATCTTAGTAATGCCCGTCTCCTATACACAAACCGAGTGCTTGGAAATACCTCCTTGAATGAGCGACAAAAACAAAGAATTGTCGAAGCGATTTCTAAAGCTGGTTCGGTTGAGGAAGCAAAGACAATACACGAGACACTTCAAAGTGCAGTGCAGTCTGGTCCAAAAACCAGTCCAAAATCGCTGAACGAAGCTATCACCCGTCCAAGCTCCATTATCCGTGCTTCTCGCAAGGAAGAGCCAAAAGCCGATCCGTTTACCGCGAGAATGCGTAAACTAGCAGGAATATAAATCAAATTTTAAGGAGGATTTAAAAATGCCTAGTATTATAGAAAGACTCACCGAGGGTGTAGTCAACCGTGACATGCGTGCAGAGTCCCACGCCCTTCTCAGCAAGTGGAAGAAAACAGGTCTCCTAGAAGGTCTTGAAGGTGAGCGTCAAATGAACACCATGTCTCGCCTACTTGAAAACCAAGCTAAGGAGCTTCTCCGTGAGAGCAGCACCATGGCTGCTGGTGATGTGCAGGGCTTCGCAGCCGTCGCATTCCCAATCGTCCGTCGCGTGTTCGCTGGTCTAATCGCCAACGATCTCGTCAGCGTTCAGCCAATGAGTCTACCAAGTGGTCTCATCTTCTTCCTAGACTTCACCTTCTCGGCTGAACTAGGAACTGGCACAACTACTGGTCGCCTAGGAAACACCGCTGGTAAGTCCATTTATGGTACTGATCAGGTTGGTGCTGAAGTTATTAGTGGCGTAGATCTCATTGGTTCTAGCAAGCAAGACCTTTCTGGTCCTCGCACTGCTGGTGCCCGTGGTTACGCCTACGCATCACCATCTGGTAGCAACAATGCTGAGTTGACCAACGCTGTGACTGGTATGCAAGTGAAAGCAGCTTTCGTTCTTGATGGCTCTGTATCTGATGCCAACAAGAAAGTGATTGAATTTGATCCAGATCTTCTATCTGTCACTGATAGCACACTTGGTTGCGTTATTATAGATATTGAGGAAGAAGAGATTTCAGCTAAGGTTAGCGAAGGCGACCCCGATTATGATAACCTCTCCCCATTCCTTCTCGATGCTACAGCAGCACAAAACTATGCTGATGGTCTGGGCTCAACACCAACACAGATCCGCCGCCTAACAAGACTTGTTACTGCCGCTGAAGCTGCAACTACCAAGAAGGCTGTTCGCATTACTTTCGTGGCTGCAACTGTCACTGTGGACACAACGACTACAACTGCCGTCCCTCAGAACAAACTAACCTTCCCTGTGAAGGATCAGTATGACAATGTTGGTGCCTCCGCAGCAGGCGCAATTGTTGGTGATCTGTTCGAGCTTGAAGCTAACGCCGAAATCCCAGAGATCGACATCAAGGTTGATTCAACCGCGATCACTGCTCAAACCAAGAAGCTCAAGGCGAAGTGGACCCCAGAGCTTGGTCAGGACCTCAACGCATACCACAACTTGGATGCCGAGGTTGAGCTTACCTCAATCCTCTCTGAGCAGATTGCTCTTGAGATTGACCGTGAGATTCTCGCTGACCTTGTGAACGGTGCTACCGCAGCTACCCGCTACTGGTCTCGCGCTCCCGGTCTCTTCGTGGACGCTAGTGGCAACGAGCTAGGTGCAGCAACAGCAGCACCCGACTTCACCGGCACTGTGTCTGAGTGGTACGAGACTCTCGTTGAAACCATCAACGATGTGTCTGCACAGATTCACCGCAAGACTCTCCGTGGTGGTGCTAACTTCCTCGTCTGCGGACCTGAAGTTGCCAACATCCTTGAGTTCACCGCTGGCTTCCGTGCAAGCGTCACTCACGATGATGAGAAGGGCTCTGTCGGCGCCCTCAAGACTGGCTCACTAAGCAAGAAGTTTGATGTCATTGTTGACCCATACTTCCTACGCAATGTGGTCCTAGTCGGTCGCCGTGGCTCTAGCTTCCTAGAGTCTGGTTATGTGTATGCACCTTATGTGCCACTACAGACCACTCCCACCATCTTCGGACCCGAAGACTTCGTGCCTCGCAAGGGCGTGATGACTCGCTATGCCAAGAAGATGGTTCGTCCAGACATGTACGGTCTAGTTATCGTGCGCGGTCTACTTGGTGAAGCATACGCTAGCTAATAGTTAGATATCTAAACCTTGAGCCCCCTGCTTCGGCAGGGGGTTTTTGTTTTGAGACAACTATTTAATATAACTTGAGATGTTCTCCTTTGGGCGAGGCCACTGCCCACAGAAAGGTTTTATTCCGAGGTGGCTGGAATAAAATCATTGAATAAATCAAGTTATTGCAATAATATAATAAAAGGAGAAAATATTATGAGTAGAAGAGTAGCACGTAGAAGGCTATATAGATTAAATGAACAAGGTGAAGTGCTCACCGAAACTGCTGGCGCAGGGATTAGTGACAGTATCGGTGTTTCATCGAGACTTAGAGCGGGATCAGAAATTGTTTCAGAAATCACACTTGATTTGGCAAATGGCACCGCACCTGCCAATTCTTTTGACGCTGGCGCTGGCGCCCCCGGTTCCGCCGAGGGTGTTTCTGTTATCGGAGTAAGCTCATCAACCGGAACTCACGCAGCAGCATATGCAATTCAAGTTGATACCAACACTGTTGCTGGTACAACCAATGGCGTTATTACATCTGGAGAGTTGATTTGTGTTGAAACACCAACTGTTGGGGGAACCACTATTGGCTTATGGTACGGCACCAATGCTAGTGGCTCTGGTGAAGATATGGGTGCTGGAGGCACAGAACTGCTTCGAGCCGCCCCACAGGTGATAGGTAAAGACGGGACTTTCGATGTTGACACCACTATAGATAATGCATACATATATCTTGTTCATTCTGGCTCAACAGCAGGCACATATGGTGCTGGAAAGCTTGTTTTAAGGCTTTATGGCTTTAATATCTTTGATGATGTTGCTTGAGGAATTTTAAATGAGTCGTAATTCATATAGGGCTATAAAGAGGGCAAAGAGGGTTCAACAAATAGAAGTTGTGCCTGAAAAGCCAAAAAAGGCACCCGCAAAGAAAGCTCCTGCAAAAGCAAAAGCACCTGCGAAGCCTCGCCCAAGAGTAACAAAAAAGAAAACTACTGAAGCTAAATAAACAAACAATAGTTTGTTAGCCCCCCATCTATCAAGATGGGGGGCTTTTGTTTGTCTTTTCACTATTTACTACGAATAGGAGGCTACATGAATGCCCACAAACTTACAACCACTTTCCGAGACTAGCGCAGTCATCTTATCGTCCACAGGCTCTGCTTCTGATGTAGCCGCAGCCGTTCCTTTTGGGGTCTATAGTAGCTCTGAAAAGTTTTTAACTGGTGCTGCCTTACAGGTAAATTTTGTTTACAAGAGACTCGGTGGAGACGTTGTAGACATTGAGCTTACAAATGCCAATGTTTACTCTGCTTATGAAGAAGCAGTATTAGAATATTCATATATTCTCAACATGCACCAGGGAAAGAATATTCTTTCAGATGCCCTAGGCAAGGTAACAGGAACTT
>UEXN01002080.1_pt1 | contig 14658 bp, 23 predicted proteins | sample 1796711 | NCBI WGS metagenome assembly UEXN01 (sample SAMEA4772470, study PRJEB27181) | metagenome | reverse complement strand
CGGTCAAAAATATAATTCTTTCTTTTAATAATCTTGAAAATATATCATAGGACCTTTCGCCCTTTGATGTCTGTTCTATAACAACAGGTACTAAACTCATATCCATGCTCATATTATACTACTCTTCCACAACTTCGTCAACTGGCTGACGTTGTTCCTGTGGCTTGTCACAGATCCATCCTGCGCCATCAAACCATCTGCCATCAGCACACTCATAGAAGTGTGACCAAAACCCTTGTTTGTATCTGCCGCATTCGTCCTTGTATCTTCTATAGTATTTGCGTTTGGTAATTTTACCTTGATAGTGCGATCCATCTGGTTCAACCACATACACACTTCTGTCAAATCTTTCGTACATTCTTGCCACATATTCATCATTGGCAATGTTGGACAGCAGTTTGGGAAATGCTAGTTTCTTTTTTAATTCTTGTGCTTGTAAATGTTCTTTGTATTTTTCTGGGTCAGTCACCCTTAAAAACGCTAGTTGCTTGTCGTCCATTATTTTTTATCCTTACAAAGTATGATCCGCCATCGCGGTTTAGTTGAACTGATTTCACGTTATCGTCAAGTTGTGCCCAGTGTGGAAACTGTCTACAGATTTCACCGGACCGACCCGTGATGACCTTAAGTTTGCGAATGCCTTTGGCGTGACAGTCACGAAAGGCTTCTTTGACTCTGTCATAAGCTTCATCAAGGGTCAGACCGTGAAGATCCATCTACTTGGAAGAGGCAGCTGCCTTTTCTTCAAGTATTTCTTTTCTTCGTGATTTGATAAGTTTGCCTAATTCTTGCAGTGCTTTTCTTGCTCTGGTGGCAGATGCTTTAACACCTTTTTCCGCAAACTTTTCATTTTCTTGTAGGTAAGTCTCAAATTGACTTTTAAGTTCATCTGTTGTTGACATATTAATATATCTCCTTGTGTGTGTATTATATGCTCTGTAGGCAGTTATGTGCAAGAAAAAGATTTAATTGTAGTACACAGTTAGTCTCGGATCATCACTTGCATTTTTGGCTTTATCTAAATTCTGTAGTCTTTTTGGGTCAGTCCTCAGTATTATTTGTTTGCTAATGTATCCGTCAGTCAATTGTTTTAAGATGTTATCTTGGTCCAAAGATAATCCTTGCATCAATATATTTTTATCCTTGTAAGGATTGCATACATCAACGACGCCATAAGACCATAATTGATAGTCATTCAACAACCATTGTAGCCAATCTTGATGATAGCCTTTGTTCATCTTTTTGGCATACTCCTGCATGAAGAATTCATACATGTAACAATTTGGATATTTTTCAAATTGATCAATAATATCTATTTTCAAATGTTGTTCAACATACAATGGATTTCTCAACATATATTCATCGCCATACATGCCAGTAACCAAATGTGTAGGATTATCAAAATAAGGAGTTTGATTGAATCCCCAATGTGCGTTTTGTATCAGCTGGTACCATTCGGGACAGTTGTTCCTATCTCCGTTGTATGAATACACATCGTATGGCACTTGGAAATAATTCATCACAGCAATTATTACATTGCAGTCCAAGCCATGAGTGTCAGCTACCAAACATTTTTTTCCTTTGACTGCGTTGTGGATTGTGTGAATGACTGTTTCAATGTATTGATCTAATGTTGTGTTCACACTGGTGAATTCAATATGATTATCTTTTATGTACTCTATGTTGTCTTTGACAACATGATCATAGGGAATAATATTCATATCAGGGTCAAATCTAAAACAAGAATATGTTTTATTATTTTTTGTATAGATAGGATAATGCCATCTGTCTACTGAGGCTGGATTATCTAATATTAAGTTTTGCATATGACTCTTGAACTGCTTTGGCTTGTGCCACAGCATCTGTGAGAGCATTGTGTTTGCCTTCAATTCGCACATTAACACCAGCAAGATCAAACAGTGTACGTGTGTCTCTCACTTCCCAAAATTTCCATGTCACTGCTTGTTGAAAAGATCTACAGATGTCTTCAATGATCACCACATCAAATATTGCGCCATGACTCCAAATGTTTGATGTGCCCAATCCGAATGTGTATAATTTTTTCATTGCATCTTTGAGATCAATTCGATCTGCACCTTCGCCAAAAGCATCTTCTTGTATCTGTTTGTCTTGTTGACTCCACCAACCAAGTGTGTCTTCGTTGATTATTCTGCCGTAACTTTCTTGGGTCTCTAGTACAATTCTCTCATAATATGTCGAATGGATATCATTGCCCTTGGGATCGAATTTACAAGCACCTATTGTGAGGATAGCCGCATCAGGTGTTGTAGCTAATGTTTCTAGATCAATCATTAAATGCATACTGCAAGTATACATTAATCAACTAGAATGTCAACTGTGTTTGGTTTTGGCCCAAATTTTGTGCAGTATGTAAAACCATACTGAATTGATGGCTGGCTCAACTATAGCAACTGCTCCTGCTTCAAAAAGGCTTGCGCCGGTCATCAAACTTACCACAGTCATGGCAATAATAATATGTCCAATGAAAAATATAAAAGCAAGGGCAATACTAGATGTGCCGGCAATACTTCTGAATGTGTTCCAAATACCAGATGTAATCTCAGTCATTTTTCGTTCTCCCTAAAAAGTTAGCTTAGTCTAAACTTTAAAAATATTTATGATTGGTCAATTGCCTTGGGTGGTGGAAAGAGTGCAACCTGCTTGTGTGCCACAGGTCATATCAATGCCATAATCTTGATCAGTGGATCCTTGTTGTAACAGATCGAAGTCAGTGGAATATCCGTCTAAATCAACTCTGGCCGCATGATTGCCAGTGCCAGTTTGACTGATATCCACATCATGTGCATAACTGCCTGTGCCAAGTGTTAGATCTAAATAGTGTTCACCTGTGCCTGACTGATTGACATCAACAGTGTTGTTGCCGTTGTCTATGTCCACAAACAAAAACTTATCACCATTGTCGAGTTGTTGCATTGTGATTACATTTGAACTGCTGTCCAGGTCTAAATTCATGTAGTGTTCACTTGAAGTTGTGCCATTATTTCTTTGTTGCAATGTGAGGGTATTTGTTGAACCATCTATGTCTAGCCATATTCTATGATCACCCACATCTGTGGCATAATCGCCTTGTGAAATATTGACCGTGTTTGTGTTGCCTGTGATATCAAGGGCAATGCCATTGTGGCCACTGTTACCACTGGTGGTTACATTGCCTTGATCGATATTGAGTGTGTTGTTGTTTCCTGTGATCGCACTATCACTGGACCAGTTGGTGCCTATGATGAAATTGTCCTCACCTGACTGTTCAATATTGATTGTATTATCATCACCATCCACATTCATTTTGACACCATTGCCTGTTTGTGCTTTGTCACTTGTTATGGTTGTTGATTGAGAGTTTGTTGGTGTGATGTTTGTTGTAGCTGTTAATAATATGCCTTCGTTTTCTAATGTCTGTTGTAAAAAGGCATAGAGTCTGGTCACAAATGCTGTTGTACTATTTTTAAATTGTTCTTGGTCAAAAGTAACAAATAGTTGACCACCATTGCTACCATAATCATATTTTGCCCATGACTTGTAAGTGTGTGTACCAGTTGAATTGTTGGAACCTAAAGCAGTACCACCTGATTGCATACTAAACAAGTTTTTTGTTACCCAGTAACCTGATGTTGCATCACCTGAATATGAACCATTTGCATAAGACACAAAGTTAGCGTCATAGTTTAACAATGTAATTTGACCTACACTTAATTTACTCTCTATTAGAGCTTCAATAGTGCCGGTTCTATTGCCGTCATTATCTCCGTTACCAGCAATTATAACATTACCACCATTGCCAATATAAGTTTCATATGCTGTCTTACAACCACTACCACAATTTGAATCACCTGCAATATTAATATGTAAATCTTTGCTACTAAAATCTGATAGAGTTACAGTACCACTATTTGTCCCTGTCACTGTATAACCTAAATCTTCTAGTTCACTTTTTAACTGTGTGTATTGGTCACTTGTACTTGACACATAATTTATATGAGCTGTTGTTGCCTTGACTGCTGTTACACTTGCACACAGCAAAAACAAGATGCTACTGATTTTGAAAAATATTAATTTCATTTTCCTGTCCATTAATGATGTAATCTATTATTTCGTAATCTTGTTGTTGCACATTTAATATATAAGTGTTTTCTTTGTCCAACCTTAATTCAATAAAGTTGCCTGCCGCATCTTCTCTGCTCCACACAAAATTTGGATCTTCATCTAAAAATATTATGCCAGTCTCGGGATCTTTACCAAATCTTTGTGCACCACCTTTTTTATCAAACTCATCACGCATTTGTCTGGCAAGTTCTTGATTAATTTGTTTTAGAATATCCACAAGAAAGTTTTGTTCTAAAAAATCAATATCCAATCCCGTTGCCCAATTTTCAATTTCTTCTTCTAAAGCATCGACATCAAGATCATCAAATTCCAAAAAATCAATATCCAGTGCATTGGCCACTGCATTGTAGGAAGAATTGTCCAGTTGTTCTTGTATTTCTTTTGGCTTGCTTATAATCAACAAATTGTTGATCATGTCTTCTTCCAAACTAAGAATCACTGGACGCATTGGCACACTTGCTACAGTGTCAACAACTGTGGCTTGGAATGCCTGGTTCATTATGACTTGACCAGCATCTGATTCTACTGAAATTTCTCCCACATAACATTTGCCATCTGTGTTGCAACTAGGCAATAGTATAATTGTGCTACTTCCTATTTCGTCCACTGTCATGGCAAAATCAGTGCCTCGAACACCTATGGTTGCCGTTGGAGTTTGTATCAATACATTTTGTTTGGAGTTTTTTGCGATTTGTCCTGATGCATAACGCACAGTGCCAAGTCCTGCTTTGAGCGACAACTTTCCTGTGCCACTGGCAGGATCATACACAAATTCATCAATAACAAGTTTTGAATGTTGGGTGATGTCTACCCTAGTTTCATCAACAAATTCAATGGCAGTCTTGCCTTGGCCAGTCCGAACTGTATCGTATGAAAACACATCAAGGTCAATTGCTGTGACATCTTGTTCACCATCTGTTCTTTGTATTTCTCCGGATCCTTCATGCAGGATTACATTGCCGATACTGCTATATGCTTTTACAGCCAGTGTTAAACTGCACAGCAAAAGCAAAAAAGTTTTCATTAGTCAGTTTGGCTTATGTCGATATCCGCATTGTCACCTACTGTTGTAAGTGTGATCATTGCATCATTTACACCACTTTGTGTAATGTCCACATCTGCTATTCCACCTGTGTGTGAGTGTATCAACGTGTGTCCATTTACATCACCATTGCCGTCAATGTCAACCAGCCAGTTGTTTGTATCACCGTCAACTGTGATTGTTAGTATAGCACTGGTTCCATCAATTGTTGCCGCAATCACATTGGAGTCGTCATCGCCCGCTGATGTAATGGTTGCTGTTGTGTTTGATGCGTCTGCTGTTTCGCCGATGTCTAAGTCTATGTCATTAGAGTTACCAACCATTGTCACACTGGCTGTGACAGATGCACAAGATGAATTGCCATTTGTACTATCACATTTGATATCAATGTCGTTGGAGTTACCTGTCACATTGAACGTTCCAGTGTATGTTGCTCCGTTTACATCAAAATTTAATATGTTGGAGTTTCCAACTTGATCAATGTCGATGGTTGTATTCGCACCTGCTACCGTAGATGCTGTAGTGCTGTTACCCACTGTGTTGTTTGTGCCATCTTGTGTGATGTCTAAATCTAGACTGGCACCTGATTGTGTAACATAGATATCATTGCTGTGTGCTGTTGCAATAAACATAAACGATAATATTAATGTTATAAGTCTTGTCATGTGTATCTCCTAAAAATATTTAATTTTCCATAACCCTTCTTTATCGCCCAGTTTTAACAGTTCAAGCACACAATATTCAATGGCGCTTCTGACTGCATAGTTTACTGGTTCGTTTGTAGCAACCCCTGTTTCAACTTCAAATGCTTTTGTGCTCATGTCTAAAAATCTAAACACATCTGCTCCTGTCTTGTGACTTGCAATTGTCTTGGTTGCTTCTGCTGTAAGTAAAACCTCTCCAGTTTGCACAGCAACTATTCTCATGCTGACTGTGACTTGATCCACTCTGTATTCTTCGGACATGCCGATGCCAAAGTATCTTGCTCCATCTCCACCAGATGACACGTTAGCATCATATCCTATAATGCCGCCTTCAACAATAAGTCCGGCGAACACTAAAGGCTTGAGCACATTGCCTACATCTTGATTGCCATCATATAGTTCTCTGGTTGATCTAATTAGTTGTCTTTCTTTAACTAAACTGTCTAGGCCTTTTCTTTCAACCACTTTGAACCATGTGCCATCGCCCACTGCTTTGAGTGCTGAGATGACCCATACATCTGCACCTTGAGACACTGCCATAGACAGTTGACTGAACTTGGTGCTTGGTTTACGTTGGCCTGTAAGATCTGGAAATTTGTACACCGCAATTGTGATGACTGGTTGCTCCACCAAATGAGGAATACTTCTTAACATATGCATTGTAGGTGTGCCTTCAATGTAAGGATCATCACCACTTTTGACTGTGTTTTGTGTGACAGCACAAGATGTTAACGTTAAAAGCGTAAGCATCAGGATTAAGTTTTTCATGTTAAAAATTAAAGTCTCCCAATGGAACAGACATTGTGGTTACATTGTTGTTGGGGTCTGTGATTGTTAATGTTATTATTTCAGTTGAGGTATCTTTGACCCAGTATATTGTTGAACCTTCAACTTCAGCAGTGCCCGAAGTTGGACAAGTGCCTGTGCATGATTCTCCAAACATGTTATCAACTAATTGTTTGGATAAATTTGCATATATTCTTGATTCAACATTTTTGATAAATTTGTTTATGGTGGTGTTGTTTTCTAATCTAGTAGCTGCTGCCGCCGCAGACTTGGCTGCATCTTTGATATCATTTTGTCTTTGATACTGTAATTGTTCAAGTGATAACACATGAGATGAATATCCTTGTTTACTAAAGGATGGATTACCAAATTCATGATGCAACTGATCAGCATTTACTGAAGTCGCTAAAATAGCCAGTGTTATAACCAAGGTTTTAAACATACTTGTATTTAATGGTTTTTAAGGGCAAATGATGTGCAGACATAAAGGAACAGTTGTGCAATAGTTAAATACACACATATGGAGTTTTTAACAATAGTAGGCGAAGTTGGATTTCCTATAGCAGGAGCCATTGCCGCAGGATATTTTGTGTTTCTCACAATCAAGTTCATACTGGCCGGAGTTACTGGCGGAGTGAATGGACTTAAAAATATTATCACAGCACTAGACAATCGAGTGCAAACCATGAACAACGACTTGGTGCAGATTGATGCAAAGATGAGTCATGTGTTGGGTGTCAAACCAAATGTGGAAAGACTGGCTGCCAATGAAGGCAAGGAGGATGCAAGACGTGATTAAAAATTTAAAAGACTTGATAGTGGTAGCATTAGTGGTGGGCGTATTGACTTTATTGGGCGTGATAATCATTGGTGACTACTATGTGGCCCTACAAGAAAACAGGCCAGTAGATGAATCAGTGATTACACTGATGAAAATGGCACTCACAGGACTGATCGGTATCATAGCAGGCTATATAGGATCCAAATGAAAATAGTATATGTAAAAGAAGAAATGATATATTGTGATGGAGAAGACCACGATCATCCCAGAGTTTATTACAACCTTGCCAAAAAAGGTCAAGCCATCTGTGGATACTGTAATATAAAGTATGTGTTGGATAAAAAATGAGTGGACCAATAGTAGAAGCAATCAATCAATATGGATTTCCAATCATTGCCGCAATGGGACTTGGATACTTTGTGTATTACATTTGGCAGTGGGTGACCACTGAGATAAAACCTGTGCTGGGCGAAGCCAACACAACTTTAATTGCTCTGATTGACAGAATTAGAATGTTGGACAATGATCTTATCAGACTCAATACCAAACTGAAAATGATTGAAGAACTGCAAAACAAATCCAACAAAGAGATTGCAGACAAAGTTAAAAACAAAAAGTGACTAAAATATTAACACATTGGCTGACGGTCTTGATCACACTTGCTGTGTTGATAGGACTGAGATTCCAAGATGGTGGACTCACAGAAACTGCCCGCCTGAAATCATTTGACTATCTACAATCAACAGATGCCAAAGAGATGTCACAAGACATTGTCATTGTTGAGTTTGACGAAAAGGCCATTGCAGGCTTTGGACAATGGCCATGGCCAAGAGATTATCTTGCTGATGTGATCAATCATCTGCGGAGTCAAGGTGCTGGTTTGATTGTGATGCCTATACTGTTTTCAGAACAAGACAGAGCAGGCATGGATGATGTGCTTGCACAAACACTGCAAGGCAATGGAGTCATCATTGCACAGACAGGCACAACTCAAATCAATAAGAATGCAGTGCCCAGAGGCATTGCCAAAATAGGTGACCCAATACCATATCTCTTTCAATGGCCAGGCATGCTGGGTCCTATACCCGAATTAGGGCAATCAGCAGATGGTGTGGGTGTGTTGAACATAGCACCAGAACGTGATGGAGTTGTGAGACGTATGCCTCTTATTATGACAGTTGCAGGAGAAACATATCCTGCATTGGCCATTGAAACAATTCGTGTGGCCACACAGGCACCATCCTATCAAGTCAAAGCAGGCCCAAGTGGAGTACAGGCAGTGAGGGTGCCAGGTTATAATGTTATTACAACTGATGCCAATGCCAGAATTTGGTTGCGTTGGAACAAACAATTTCCTTCTGTTAGTATCATGGAGGCCACACAAGAGCATGTTGAAGGCAAGATTGTTGTCATAGGACTCACAGCAGAAGGCATTGGATCCACCATTGCCGCACCCACAGGCACAGAATATGCTCACACACCAGTGGCTGTGTCACTGCAAACCATCATCAATGGTGACAACATTGTGCGATCTGATCTAGCAGACACATATGAACTGGCCTACTTGTTTGTGATTGGCATGTTGTTGATTGTTGCCGCAAGATTTTTACACTATGGTGTGGTGGCAGGACTTATTATACTAGTAGGAGTAGGCACAGTGTATGGCTCTGTCCACATTTATTCCACAAGGTTATTGCTGTTTGATTTTTCATGGCCTGTGATTACCACAGTGTTGGTAGGACTGCATGCTGTGTTCAATCGTTTTGTATCAGAATACATGCAGAAGCAAGCCATCAAGAAACAGTTTGGTGGTTATGCATCGCCCACAGTGGTTAAAATGCTTCAGGAAAATCCACAGTTGGTCAAAGAAGGAGTAAAGAAAGAAATCAGCATTTGTTTTTCAGACCTGCGTGGTTTTACGCCACTGGGCGAATCATTTGGTGATGATGTGAAAGGTCTGACACAAGTGATGAATGGCTACATGGACGCAATTACAAAACCAGTGTTGGATGCAGACGGCATGATCATAAAATACATTGGTGATGCTTCCATGCACATCCATGGTGCTCCTATTGATGATGACAACCATCCCAAGTCAGCAGTGCAAACAGGACTCAGCATGCTGAAAGCAGTGGAACAGTTCAACGAAAAGATCACAGCAGAAGGCAGACCACCAGTAGGCATGGGTGCTGGTATCAACACAGGACTTGGTTACATTGGTGAAATGGGATCAACAGAAAGACATTCATATGACGTGCTGGGTGATGCTGTGTCCACCACAGCAAGATTAGAGTCACAGTGCAAGGCATATGGTGTTTTGCTGATTGTTGGTCCAGAAACTGTTCGCAGAACACAAAACGATTTCTTTTATTTGAAGTTAGATGATCTTGCTGTGAAAGGCAAAACAGTTGGTTTAGACATTTATACTGTGCTAGATAAATCTTATCCAGAAGCTAAAAAGTCACATGACGAAATGCATGAAATGTATGGTAAACAAAAATTCCTTAAATCAATTGACATGTGCAAAATGCTAAAAGGAAAGTTTGACGGTCAAATGGACAAATACTATGACATGTGGATTGAACGTTGTGAATACATGATGACACAAAATTTACCAAAAGATTGGAACGGTGTGTTTGTGGCCACCACAAAATAGTCATAAAAAAAGGGCGATGTCGAAACACCGCCCTTGACAGCAAATTAATTAAGCCGCTTGGTGATTGATGATAGTTTTACCAGCAGATGCTAATAAATCAATCGTTGCAGATCTTAATGACTTAGCACTTTCTAAGTCACTCTTTGCTAATACTCTCACACTAAAGTCATAACCTCTGTTGAGTAATGTCTTAGTAGGAGTTGTTCTTGTCATTGCAAGGTTTTTGTGCTTGATAACACCACCATTGATGTTACCATTCTTGTCCATTGCGTTTTTTGCTTCGTCGATGAAAACACCAACTTTTGAATTTACTTTACCTTTTGTAAATTCTCTTGTGTATACCACATATTGCTTTGTTCTTGCCATTTGTTTTTGTTACCCTTTCAAATGTAAGTTAATAGTTGTTAGTATTGTACGTTCTAACTGTGAATAAGTCAACCTCTATTTAGAATTGCACTATATCAACCATTGGCGCCAGTATATTTGTGATGCATGACATCATTGTGTAAATATTTTCGTGAACAGAATCTGTATTTTTGCTAAAAATTCAACAATTTGCCAAAAATTATTACCAAAAATTAAAAATTTCAAGGCATTTGATCACAATGAATTTGATGTAGAGAACCTACAGCACATTGATCAATTTGATTTTACTGACTATGACACTGTTATAAATTTTGCGGGTCATGCCAAAGGCAATTACAGATCTCCTCTTGATAACAGTGTTAAAAATTATGTCAGTCAAATTGGAGTTAACTATCTGAGTCACGTGTTGATTGCAAAAAAATTTATTTCCTGTAACCCAAATGGAAGATACATTTGGATTTCTTCAATACTAGCTGATGCATGTAGACCATTTCAAACAGTGTATGGTGCTTCAAAACGTGCAACTGAATATGTTTTTGAAAACTGGAGCAAAGAGTTCACAGACTTTAAATTTGTTACACTTCGAATAGGCCGAACAAAAACAAATCATTTGTACAATACATTTGAACACAGCAAAACCAAACAAGAAACTGATGCAGAATACGAAGAGTCACCTTATCTAGATGCACAAATTGTGGCAGATAAAATTTTTCAACTTGTAGAAATCAATACCACACACACAGAGCAAATGCTTCCATGAACAAAATTGAACTATTTAAACCAAATGAACAAGACGTCATGATTGATGACAGAGGCAAAATAATGCCTTTTTTACCAGACAAAGACATCAAGGAGTTTGTGTTTATTGAAACAGTAGCAGGACTAGATAGAGGACATCATTACCATCCAGAATTCGATGAATACATTATGATTACTTCAGGTGGAGGGATATATTACGAAAAAATAGATGACAATATCAGAGAAATTCCAGTTCGTGCAGGCGATTGTATAAAAATTCCTCAAGGCATACACCATACTTTTATTGCAGATACTTTGACTACCACTGTGAGCTGTTTGACAAAAAAATGGAATGATTGCGATAATCCTATACTAAGATGAAAACACTAATATTAGGCGCCACTGGTTTCATGGGAAGAAACATATCTCAACATTTTCCAAATGCACATTGTGTGGGCAGTGAGCATCATAATTTTGAATTAGGTATAGGCACAGATAAGTTTGATCATGACTATGATGTAATAATAAATTGTGTTGGAAAATATGGTGGACTGCCATACAACCAAAAACATGGAACAAAAATATATTTTGACAACACAACGATTAATAACCACGTCAATCAATTGATTGAAAAGATTAAGCCAAAAAGATATGTGCGGATTTACAGTGCATGCATGTATCCTTCTGTAGATTATCAAGTCACTGAACAAATATTAAACACTGGTTATCAACTAGCAGAATCAGTAAAATGGAGTGCATTACCACAACTTAATGATTTAAGTTATCTCAAACAGTCGAATTTGTCTTTTGATGCTTTAGTTGTAACCAATTGTTATGGATATCATGACCATTACGATCATGAAAAGTCTCACATCATAGGATCGCTGTTGACAAAAATTAAAGAAAACAAAGATCCAATTCAAATGATAGGCACAGGCGCTGGCAAACGTGATTTTGTATTTGCTGGTGATGTTGGAAGAGTGATCAATAAATTATTAAAAGTACCATCCAGCAACAGTGCATTGAATGTGTCTTCTGGTGTGTTTCTTAGTATAAAAGAAGTTGTTGATATCATCATACAAAAATACGGTTATCAAGGAAAAATAATGTGGGGTGAAGATAAAGATAATGGAGTTTTGTTCAAAGGCCTAGATAACACTGACCTTGTCAACAAAATAGGTCAGTTTGAATATACGTTGTTTGAGAACGGTATCTTAGATACCATAGGTAATTTTAAGCAGTTTCAACCTTAATTTCTAAAGGGTGCCCATGTTGCACTGCATCAACTTTTACTTCGGTTGCTTTCTGTTCTGCAATTTCAAAGTTATATAACGCTACTACACCTTTGCCGTCGTTGTGAATGGTGTCAGTCATCTTTTTGGCCTGCTCTTGATTGTATTGGAAATGTTTGATCAAGGAGTTGACCACAAAATCCATAGGAGTTTGTTCGTCATTGAGATAAACCACAGCATATTTGCCTGGTTCCTGTAAAGTCACTTTGACTTTTTCTTCAACTTGTATATCGCTTTGTGTCATCATTGTATTTAAATTATAAACTCTTTGTGTTTTGTGTCAATATAAAAGGGGGTGTTGCCACCCCCTCTATCCTTATTTGATGTCAATAAGTTTGGCTTTCTTTGCTTCAGGAATAATTCTTTCCAGTTCAACTGAAAGAAGTCCATCCTTGAGTTCAGCGCCTTTGACCACTGTGTCGTCTGCAATGGTGAATGTTCTTTCAAAGTGCCTTTTGGCAATTCCTTTGTGTAACACATTACCATCTGCAGTGTCAACTGCTTCATCTGTTTTTTCTTTTGATCGAATTGAAAGTACATTTTCTTTTACTTCGACTTCAATGTCGTCCTTGGAAAAGCCAGCCAGTGCCAATTGTATTTGGTACTGATGCTCATTTTTTTTGATGATGTCATATGCTGGGAATGAAGATGTCATTGCAGATGTAAGATTAAAGTCATCTGTAAAAAATCTATCCCAAGAATCAAATGCATTGTCAAATCCAATTGAGTATGGTCTTAGTTTGTTAAAAAGTGATAGAGATGTTCTTGTCATTGTATGTTCCTCCTTATAAAGCAAGTTACTCTTAGTGTAGAACCCGAAGCATTCTACAACTATATTTAATATAGTATGTCTTTAAAAAATGTCAATCGATTAATTTAATTAATTTTTCAGTCAACAATTTATGACATTCTCTGCTTGGATGAATTCCATCTGGAAATTTAGCATGGTGAGTTTTCAGCAGATTCTCTCTGTAGGTTTTTTGATTCATTATATCAATAAATTGTTTTTTGTAATTGTTTGATGAATATTTTTGCAAAGCATGAAGTTTTGTTAAACTTTCGTCTTCGATACTAGACTGATCGCCTATAGACGTGCCTAAAATGTCGCTGATCCAACTGTGCGTACACATCTCCATGTTGCTAGGAATAGGAAAATCGTATAGATTGCCAAATCCACCAACAAGCACAACTTTGCATTTTTGTTGCTGGGTAATCTTTGTTAAGTTTTTTACCCACGACATAAAACATTTATAATGGAGTTTGGCAACTGACCAACCTTTTTTCACAGTAAGTTTTTGTGCAGACATCTCGTCGATGTGCCTTAGACTGTCTGTAGCAAACACTATAATAGTTTGTTTTCTAATATTATTTTCAACTATAGATGTAAGCAAATTTTTCATACTATTGCCACCAATTGAATAATTTTTTACTTGAAAATCAAATTGTTTAAGATAAAATTCAGTGCCAGCATGCACACAGACAAGTGAGTCATTTTCTTCAGGATCATGTCTCCATTCGCCACAACCGAAACTATCTCCAACGATCGAGATAGGAACAGAAGTCACCTACAATAGACCGTCTTGTTCCATCTGTTTTCTACGATCTTTTGCCGCTTGACGTTTGAGTCGTTTGTTGTTTTCACGCTTAACTTCAGATGGTTTAACGTAATATCTACGTTCTTTGACTTCTTCTAAGATGCGAGCATTAGCAAGTTTTTTCTTCATTTTGCGCCATGCTTTCATTGCATCACCATCTCTCACATCAATTGAAATGTGCTGAGATGTGAATTCGTTTCTTGGTTTGAATGGTTTCATCATTTAAAATTATACTTGGGCGGTGTGGATTTGTCAACCGTGTCTTTGGTTATCTTAACACCCAATAATCCTTTGTTCTTTAATTGTTTGATATCGTATATAGTCTGTTTGAGTGCTTGATCGAAATAATTTTTGATGCCTCTTGCACCAATGTCTGATTTATAACATTTGTTGGCAATAAGTTTGCTGGCAGATGGTTCAATGTCCAGCAGTATGTCCTCTGTTTGAAATATGCGTTGGTACTGCAAGAATGGTGATATGTTTGATTCGTAAATTATGTCCAATAATTCTGCACTGGTGAGTTTTTTAAGTTCCACAATGTTGCCAATTCTGCCT
>UEXN01002079.1_pt1 | contig 14659 bp, 22 predicted proteins | sample 1796711 | NCBI WGS metagenome assembly UEXN01 (sample SAMEA4772470, study PRJEB27181) | metagenome | reverse complement strand
CGTAGGTAAGGCCCCGTATCTCACCTACCATGAGTTTATATTGCTCCCAGTCTTTGGCAGCATCATGTGCGAGAGCACTTGCAATATCTTGTTCGCGCTCTCGTAGTACCTTATACATATATTTTGCTAAATCAACACCGTCCATGGGATTAATATGTTTTTCCCCTGTTAGTGTTATATCTTACGTCGCCGCCAAAACCAAACTGTTGTGTTTCCTCTTTGCTACCATCTTGACTACGAGAAACAAAGTTCTTTTTCGACGTGCCCTTAACAGGTTTTCCTGTTGGAGGTTTAATAGGAGTTAAAGGTGTCCTATCCAAAAGACCCTCTGCCTCTTTTTCAATTAGTTTTTTCAATCGGTTAGCACGTTTGATTGTACGTCCGGCTTCAATGTCTGCCATCTCCTCTTCAGATGGTCTAATCTTTGGTCTTAGTGAAGTTTCAACAGTACCCATATCTGGCTCCTAATCTATAAGTTCAAAATGTGGTCCATCGATAAATGGACGTTTACCTTCAGATCGTCTTAGATCTATATAAGCGTTCATGGCTTCTTCCATGGTGCCTTCCCACTTACGAATATCCATAGGATAACCCTTTTGAGGAACAGCCCATGCCGCTCCCCAACATACAGGGATATTCAGATTAGTCGCCGCTTCCTTGATTGCGTCAGCCAAATCATCATACAGATTCAATTCCCAGGATGCCCGTCCGTTCACAAACGCCATGATGTCGAAAGCCTTACCGTCAAGGTGCTTCGACTTCATCGTCTGACTTGCTCCTGAAGCTACCAACTCCTTCTGTTGTTCTATGGTTCTCATACCCTGCACCACTCCGAAATCGGTTTTGGTCAGTGTAATAGCCATTTTAACAACAGCCTGTAAGCCGTCATCAATTCCTTCTAGTCTATCAAGACTTCTTCTACTCAGTTTGAAACTCATTATTTTCTCCTTACAAACTGTTTGTACCCTTTCACACCGAAAGAGGCTGAAATTGCAATACCCAAGCTGTAAAAATACCAGTCCGGTGCCTTCTGAAGCTGTTCAAATCCTCTGTCTACAATGCCCTCGGCACCTGGAATAAATGCAAGCACAAGCGGAATTGACAACACAATGACGAAAAATTCGTCTTTCCAGGACGACCCACTATTCTCTGCCATCACCCGTTCCCAATCGGCAACGCTTGTCTTTTCAGACAGTAAAATCTTTGCTTTAGCCTCGGCTTCTGTAAGTTTTAACTTGGCTTCCGCAGCTTGCTTTGTAGTCTTGGCATCAATCCATGATCCTGCCAGACTTGCTAGTGGTGTTAAAAACTGTAACATTATTTCTCACCCTCCATACTCATGGATGTCTTCTTGTCCGCCTTTGCAGAATAAGCGTTGAATCCCATAAACGCAGCAACAACACCTGATGCCGCAATAACATACACAGATGCAATATCTGTAATTAAGCTTGCCGCTTTGTCAAAACCAAGCACACTAGCCAGTAATATAATAAACGGATAGATCAGCATTCCTGCGAGTGCAAAGCCTGTATATCTACGCTCCGCGTCCCTCTTTAAATCCCTATCGTTTATCTCTAAACGTCTTTCTTCTAAGCGTAGCTTTTCCCACTCGTCAGGTTGTATAACGCCATCCCCGTTTGTGTCAGCTTTGTCGAACTCTGTCATTTGCATAATCCTGTACTATTCTTTGATCATAACCTAAAATAATTAATTTGCCAAACTTATCGTATGCTGCAAATTTCTTTCCACATTCTATTATTGTTGGGCGTTCACTTCTAGGCACGTTACCTTCATGCTGTTGTGCGTCACTAGTATTTGTGCTTTTTCTGCTTGTTCGAGGCATTGTTGTTTATCCGAATAAGTTCCTATTTGGTAATACTGTAAGCGATCTGTGCTAATAAAATGTAGAAAAACCAAAACGTAAATCATGGAAAGTAATCCCTCACATCTAACCAACCCATATAATGAAGATAACCAGTGGCTCCTATAAATGTCATAACAAGAAGTACAAATATGCCAACTAAAGTAACCATCAGTTCTTGTCTCTGAATAGCATCACGCCGCGCTTCGGCTTCAGCCTCCCGCTTCTCCTGTAGAACTTCTTTTCTTATCTTCAGAAGCTCTAACCATTTTGATCTACCGTAGCTTTGCGTGATCCACTCGCGGAGTTCTTCTTCAGCCTCTGCTGCTGCTCTAACCTTCGCCCAGCGATCCAGCGCCGTAGCGTTGGCGCTTTTGCTTGAAATACCTCTTTTCTGTAGCGTTTTCTTAGCTTGGTCAGTTGAGTCAAAAAACTCTCCAATCTGTTTACTAAGGCCAGCTACGGTTTTGCCAGCGGCTAACCCTGTTTTGATACCTGCAAGAATCGTAATAGGGTCCATATCACATGCCGTCGTTACGGGTAAATTCCACAGTCTTTTCTAGTATAGCAATGCGAGATTGCAGTTTAATGATCTCCATCATATGACTAGCCATGCCACCCATATCCTCATTGATCATATCTATGTCTTCCCAAATCTCATTGTCGGCATCTTCCATGTCTTCATAAAATTCTGACAGTATATCAATGATTTCTTGCAGATGATCAGTATTACGCTGCACATCCCTAATTAGATTTGTCTTATCCGTAGCGTTATTCTCAACAGTCAGAATGTTTACCGTCTCTTCAAGATTAGATATCGTACTCGCTTGCTGTGCCGTCCACCAAATAAAGCCACCGATCTGAGCTATTACAACCCCGACTACAGCAATGCTTACCTTTGGTAGTTTATCAGACATCTATCTGTATCCTCTACGAGCCACAGCTTCACGTTGCACATCAATACGCTCACGGTTCACATCACTGCGTTCGTCTGCAATCTGCTCCTGAAGCTCTAGTCTAGCCGAATCCGTTGTAGCTTGTTGCTCCATCTTCATCTGCTCTAAGTCCAGCTTGGCCTGATCCATTGTAGCTTTCTGCTGGCTTTCCATTTGTTTGATAGCCAACTCCTGCATACGGATATTGACGAGCGGATCTTGTTCCTGACCGTCCTCTCCTTTGTACGTGAGCATAGGCATAACCTCTTGTAGAAGCTGAGTCTCCACCTGTGCCACACGAGCCTCGATCATATCAGGTTGCATCGGTGGTTGCATCGGTGGCTGTGCCCCAACCTGCATCAACGCCATTTGTTGCTGTTGCTGCTGTTGGATCTCACTCTGTACAATCGTACGAGCCTTCATATTAACGTGCTGTAGCACATGACTAAACAACGCCGCCAATACCGCAGGTGTCTGCTGTAGTATACTCAATGCCAACAACGATATGTGCGCTGCAATGTGTGAGTCGTGATCTTGCTGTGGATACGCCTGTGGAGTCTTACCGCCAAGCATAGCCGCATTTTCAGAGGCTGGATCTTGTGGTTGTGGTTTTGGAGCCGGGGGCAATATCTCGTCTATATTCTGCACCTCCAATGCTTGATACATTCTCCTATAGGCTGCATGTAAGTTGTGCATCTGGGGATTAGATTGCGCCAACTGCAATTGCGTTTGAGCTAAAGTCACCCGCTGCGCCATAGAGAAGATGTTCGGATCGCTGACTGGGAGGACGTCAACCCGACCATCGAAGTCTTGCGCCTTGACCTGTGACGGTGCACCCGCAACTGCGTACGGATACATCGGAGGAAGGTTCTCGGCGAAGATACGCGCCAGTAAACGAAACTCCGTTTTCTGTGCGTAGTGCAGACGTTTGTGAATCGCAGACATAACTTTCATGCCGCGCTCAATTACAGCAACCGTCGTGCCCACTGGCATCTCGTTGCTCATGTCCCCAATCTGTTGGTCAGCTAAAGCTACAAAACGGCGTCCGTCCTGTACCAATCCGCCCAGCATAGCCGCCAATGTGCCCGATGGCTCTTTGTATGGCAGCGGTATGATAGCGTCTCTGATGCTCCCTCCTGGGGCGTCAATGTCTCTCCACTCACCTGGTTGCAATGGCTCATCGTCATTCCGTACCCTCACTCCACGGGCCTTAAAACCAGCAGGAAGGTTGGCTAGTGTACCCGCATCAATCAACTGACGTAGCAAACTGGTAGCCGCTCGACCCAATCCACCAATCATGTGAATCAAACCAAAGCCATAGAAACCCAAACCCGGCATGAACTTGTAATGCACAAAGTACTGAGTCTTTTTCTTAATCGGATCTTCCATCCCGTAGTTCCTACGGATAGCCAGAATCTGATTGGAGTTCTCATCAATCGTAACAATGTAAGGAAGCTTAATACCTGTAGCCTCACCCGTCGTTGGGTCTTTGTCTTCAAAACCTTCTATGTCCAGATCAGCGTGAATCTCCAGAATCGTCAACACATCGTCGCTATAGTTCTTGGATAAACCCTCTAGCTCGTTGACCTTCTGCTTAACTGCATCTTCGTCACCCTCTTCCGAAGTCATAAGATCTACATCGCGGTACATTCCCGCATACTGCATCTTCTTAACTTCGTTCTCATCCATCCGAAGTACATGCGTAACCCTAGTCGCCGTCGCCAGATCCGTCGCCGAATACGGCACAACCAAATCCTGCGCTGGAATAAACTTAGATACAGCCCTCTGCTTCGTAGGATCAAAGTACACTTTCTTAAACGTAGATCCCGATAACGGTAAATAAAACAACATCTGATCCATGTCCGGATCGTATTCTTCCATAACTTCCGTAATCTGGAAGTTCATAAAGTCCTTGACACGAGTGGCTTGCTCCTCACGAGCCGCATCTTTTAAACCTACAATGTTGGTTCTAACTGGCCCACCCGATGGCAGAAGTTCCTTATATGCCTGTGCTTGGAACTGAGTCACGCTCTCACTAACCATCGGATGGGTAATGCCGCTTGCCCCTTCAAACGGCGTTGTCCTGTCTTCCGTTTTAATTCCTAATAGGTCAAGACCGTTGACGTATGTGTCTTCCCACTCAGACCGTGAATCGAGATCATCCTTGTACGATCCCCTCAGTTCCGAGGACAGCGATCCAAGGACCGCGTCGTCTAAAAAGTCAGCTAAGTTTGCGTCAAACGGTATTAACTCTTCCTGTGGCATTTCATCTGCCATCATCAGAGCTTGAACAATGGCTCCACCCATTCCGTCGTCAATGACTTCTGCACCACCTGGAAAGGTTTCTGGTACATCGATAGGGATTTCTACATCTGGTAGTCCCTCTGTGTCATCCAGATCTAAACCTGGAGTAACCATGTTAGGTGGTAATGCCATCAATAATACACCCTTTTACGGGGCCTCCATTCTGTTTCGTCCTCGTTTTCTCCGTTGAGATAAATGAATCCACCCCTACGAAAACGCATCAATGCTAATGTCATGCTATCACAAAAGTCGTCATGATCGCCATTAGGAAATGAAACCACTTCTTCGACCACTTCATCAGCAAACTTCTCATGCATCGGTGCCCATACCATACCAGCTTCGAACAATGGCGCAACCATGTGCATTCTACTTACCTTATCATTTCCCTTGCCCGGTGAGAACCCCAAAGCTGGAATACCGCGTAATCTTAACTCGTCAATCAGCGGTGTACCCGTTGCTTTTGCCTCCACCAGCACCATGTCTGGCTCCCAATACTCGTGTTCCTCATAGGCTATCTCCTTCAATTCAGGGAAATTCCACCGCCCCCGCCGTGCATCCAGCAATATCGCGTTGTCTGGCCCACCTTCCTCTGGTTTGAAGATCCCCCACGTCGTAATAGCTGAGTAATCCGCTGTTTCCTTCTTGGAAAACGCCGTATCGTACGCCTGTATGATGTAATCCAAGCTAGGAATCTTCTCTTTATCCCAATCCTGCCACCAATCCCGCTTGATTATAGCCGCTTCCGACGCTGTCGGCGTCTGTTGCCACTGTGCATTCCACTTTCCTACAGGAAGTGACGCCTTAATCGACAACAATGCGTCTTTTTCCCAGAACTCGGGCCATAATGGTTTGTCTGACGGCATAATCGCAGGAAATTCCACCACTTCCCACTGATCCGCCATCGAATCACCGCCCTGCGCTTGCATCAAACGCCCTGTCAAGTCCTTTTTACCCCATCTCGTCATGACCAAGATGATAGATCCACCCGGTTGAAGACGCTGTCGAGGCCCAGAAGTGTACCATTCATACGCATTATCAAATGCACTCTCACTTAGAGCGTCCTGCTCCGAATGTGGGTCGTCAATAATGAATAAATCCGCACCACGACCCGTAACCGCAGCCCCAACACCCGCAGCAAAGTACTCACCGCCCTTGTCAGTCTGCCATTTTCCCGCACCTTTGTTGTCTTCTTTCAGATTGGTGTCAGGAAAGATGTCTTTATATTGTGGATCGTCTATTAAATCCCGCACTTTCCTACCAAATCGTACCGCCAACTCCGTATTGTGCGTCGCCTGAATAATCTTCAACTTAGGATTACGGCCCAAGAACCAAGCTGGCATGAGAAAACTAGCAAATTCTGACTTCGAATGACGAGGTGGCATATTAATTATAAGCCTCTTGAGTTCCCCTCGTGCAACACGTTCAAGTTTTTCCGCAATAACCCTGTGATGCCGACCCTCAATGAAGTTATCATACACATGATGAGCAAACGGCATGAACTTCTCAACCGCCTCCTCACGTATATCTAACTTCTTCTTGGCCTCCGTAAGTGCCAAGATCTCCTTCAGTGCTTCCTCTGGAAGAGCTTGGAGATTCATGGTCCGTTAACTTATTCTGCTCGTCGCAGCAGCCAAGGACCCAAGTCCGCCTTGCGGCATCTGTGCCTGTTGCATCGCCAATGGATTCGCACTCGCAACCCTGCTCGGCTGTAATTGTGCCAAACTTACCGGAGCCATCTGCGTATACGGAGTTAGATTTGGAACTGGAACAGGTCTACCTATAAACTCGTCTGGTCTATCAGGAAACGGTGTCTGAAATGGATCAATCACACATTGCTGGGTTTTAGGGTCCATCATATATCCCTCTGGACATGGATCATCTGGTTCTTTCACAACCTCTTGAGCCGCTGTATCCTGACCGTCGTCAGTGGACGCCCCCTGCTGAACAGGAGCAGGAGCAACTTTGCTCTCCCACCCCGAAACCGATGGATCAAGAGGCGCGGCACCAGAATCACGGTCCCCCGTGTAAGAAATCGCCTGACCGTCCTTATCAACCTGTAACGAACCTACAATAGTCCCATCCTTAAAAACAGGAACCACCCGACGTACGTTCTCGCTACCATAACCCATGATCTTCCCGCCAATGGTAGGATCATACTGACCCGTTAGCTGCTCGTAAGCACGACGCTTATTCATGTCCGCTAGGTAATCTAGGCCCTGACCAACTAAACTGCTGCCAGCCGCCTGACCAACCACGCCTTCACCAAACCGAGGATCATCAAGCGATTTACCTAAATCTTGAACGGCGTCTAAATATTCTCCCGCCGTCATGTTGGCGTCATCAAGCATCTTCTGCCCAGCACCCGATAAAATAACACCCGTCGCCGTGCTTGCCCCACCAGGATCAGCCGCCGCTCCAACAGACTGAGCATAAAAACGTTTCTGAAATTCTTCCAACTCATTCGTCGGTTCATCAGGAACACCTAAATACCCCGCGTTCTTCTGAGCACTGCTGGAAATACTACTAGGTGGCTTATACGGTTTCGACAGCTTGTCCCCCGTATCCGTGCCCGTTGGTGGAAGAAGACTCTCTGCATCAAAATCCCCCGACATAATAGAATCCACAAAAGTATTTTTTCCAACCGTATACTCCGTGCCGCCAGAAGTCTTTTTGCCAGAGGTTTTCTTGTTGGATGTTGGTGATGAAATGCTTGCAGTTTTGTTGTAATCAGGAGATCCGGGCGGTGGTCCAGCAGAACTCTTCTTATTCGCCGCCGCCGAAACCTTTTTCATCTTGTCGTTATAGTCACCTTTGAATTCAACCTTCTGAAGCTTGCCGCCAATGTTCACAGCCTGACCATGATACCCAGCCTTCGATGCCTCCGTCAAATTCTTAAACGAAGGAGGATCTTTCTTCTTCGCTGGAGCAGGAGCCGAGGAACTTGAACCGCCGCCCGAGGAACTTGAACCACCACTGCTACCTCCAGATGAACCGCCGCTATCGTCCCCACCAAACGTGACCAACGGCCTCAATACATTTAAACCAACTAAATCAAGCAGCGTTCTCATGCCATGCTCCTTTGTTCGGGAACGAACCGTTCCTCTTACCTCTGTGCGCTCGGACATCCCTCACATCAGGATATTGCGTGTAAAACTGTTTACGCATTTCCTTGCACATCCACAATACATCACTTCTACCATGTGGCGCAATCATGTCTACAAAAACCATGACCTCTCCCTCATCACGAGAAAATATCTCCACGCCACTGTACTCTCTATTATCAAACTCTTCCTCAGTCATAAATGCCCAAGTAATCAATCCAACACACTCACCATCACGATAAAACAACCTAATCTGATCATTGTCTATAGCAGGAATTAACCTCCACGCAATCGTCGCAGACGGAAAACCGCTGTACGGCTCAACCGTCGTCCACAAATGTATCGCATCTTCAAGAACATTGGACATGGGACCACTGTACAATAAACCCAAATGAAAATACACCCACAATTTTTTCTGGGGGCTTGGAGTCCCTAGGCAACAACCAAGCAACAAGGCCAATGAAACTATACCCGAATGAATTTATAAAACCATGTATATAGATCGCATATACACAAATAGTCCCCCCAAATAGGGGGGATGGGGGGTCGCGGTTCTCGGATCTCGGACGCAATCGGGCAAAGTAACCCCTAAAAAAAGATTAATACTTGTAGATTATTTGTTGATTTGATGTTGACAACTTGTTTTATTTCAGGTTAATCTTAGATTAACGGATCAATAGTGATTCGTTCTTAATAATTTGAAAGGAAAGATTAAAATGTTAACTAATGTAATATCACAAGATTTAGAAATTCTAATAGATACCGAAAAAACTAATGATTATAAAAAAACATTAGAACAAATCAAAGTAATTAAAGAAAATCTTAAGCTACTCGAGCAAGCTACAAAAGAGATGGCAGTCGATGATGGGCTTGCATACTTCAAACAAGTAACCATCAAAGAACACATTAGAAAAGAGCATGAGCAAACAAGGTTCTATTGGAATAAACCTAAAGACACTTCCAAAGGCACAGGCTGGCAATGGAAAGTTTACAATAACAAATAAATTCACTTGTAGCCCGACCACAATCGGGCTACAATAAACTTAGTCAATTATTTGAAAGGAAAGACTAATGAATACCTTAAAAGATATGAAACAGTACTACGTCGGAGACCTATGTTATGTTTTTGATGATAAAACATGGGATGAGATATGGCCCCAAATTTCAGATGTTGGTGCATGGTATACCCTGAAAGATGGTCGTCGGTTTTTTATTGGTGCAACCAATCAGGGCGACGGATGTTGGACAGGTTCTGATGGAAATGAGTATGCTGCCGATGCGGGTTGCCTAGGTTGTGTCGCAGTTGAGGACGTGCAAGACGAAGACTCTTATCGTAAATTCATAAAGGATAAAGCTAATCCTGAACGGAGAGACTATGCTCACATCAAACAGGTATTAGGCGAACCGTCTTGCGCTTCTGAATTCGGAGACTTTACACTCGCAGGAATCACAATCGACACTAGCGATTACTCCCGATACTTTGCATAAATAACTTGTAGCCCGACAACAATCGGGCTACACTCATGATATCAATTATTTGAAAGGAAATGAAATTGGATATACATTGCAAATATTGTGGCGAACCATGGGATCATGATGAGCTACACGATATGCCGACTCCCGAAAGTTTAGCTAAAAACGGACAGCCATTGCCATATAAAGAAGCGGCGGCTTTATTCTCCAAGCTCGGTTGCGGAGCGTTCCAAACAAATTTTGGAGAGAACAACCCAACAATGTGCAGGGCTTCCATGGTTGACGCAGACGCGGCGGCGTGGGCAGAAGCTTCGCATATTTTGTCGGACGAACCCGATGACTGGTTGCATTTCTGATGTACCTGGAGGACATACTCGCAGCGGTAGCATTTTTTGCTACCGTATACATTTGGATAGTAGTAGCAGGAGTTTTATGACGCAGGGCACTTAGAGTTAAGCCCATAAAAAAACTTGTAGCCCGACCACAATCGGGCTACTATCATGATATCAATTATTTGAAAGGAAAATGAAATGTTAGATATCGATCTCAATAACTTCACTGGCACTGAGGCATACCACCGCTGGACGCCGCTAAGTAAATCCGTTCTCACAGACGGGACTAAGTACGTCGCGGACAAACTCCAAGCTTACTGGCTATTCGATGCTTTAGCCTCGCATATTGATTTTGGAAACTTACCTAATCTCGACATGTATTTCAGTACGCTAACGGTGAAAGATAAGACGGGAACACTCTCGATCGAGGACGGTAATGACGGCGTGGTCGCGACACAAACCTTTGAATACACCGACTTCCCGTTACCAAAATTAAAGATCTGGTCCCAGAATAACGGGTCGTTCTTTGTTCACATGTTGCCCTCAGAATACTGAGTGTATTGATTGGCTGGCCCGTCCCAGGGCCAGCACTTCTATACATTTAGCTGCGGCAAGAATCCCAAGCTCGAGGGTTATCGAGCACTTTCCTTTTCCCCTGGGGCCTCGGCCCTGGGGGTTTTCTTTTTCTAAAGGCGCAAGGCAAGGCGCAAGGCGCAAAATTTAACCAAGCTTCGGGACCAGATCCAAGCAAGGCGCAAGACTTTTTACTTGTTGTTTTGTTGTGGCATGGTATAATAAATCTATCAACTATTACAAAAGGAAAAGAAATGATACAAGAATATCCAACAATTAGAATGAATCAAAAGTTTGAACAAGCTTTTGATGTTCTAAAAAATGTTTATATGTTCATGCACGAAGACGACGAAGCCTTATATTTTAAACACATTGTTACTCGTGAATATATAAAGGTACAAAAGTAATGAAACACGCTGTTATATACAAGGGACCTAGTCTATTGGATAACGAGCAAATTGTAGTAATTGCTACATACTCGGATAGAAATACCAAAACGGGCAAGGTCGTTCAAACTTACATATTGCGGGAAGACTTGAACCCGCTCGAAGCGTCAAAGACAGGCGCAGACTTTTCTATTTGTGGCAATTGCATAATGAGAGGTACACCGACCGACGACCCAAAGCGCAAGATTGCAAAAGGTCGTCGCTGTTATGTTAACTTAGGTCAAGGTGTCTTGATTGTTTACAAAGCATACAAGCGCGGGGTTTATCAGACTGGCGACGCTTCCGAAATGGGGCGCGGTCGATTTGTAAGGGTCGGAACGTATGGTGATCCCGCCGCCGTTCCGAAATATGTTTGGGATAATTTACTTAGCCAAGCTAATACTTGGACGGCCTACACTCATCAAAGCGCATGGTCGCCAGAAATTTGTATGCAATCCGCCGATACTTACGAGCAAGCAAAAGAACATTGGGCAGCGGGTCGTCGAACCTTCCGAGTAATTAAGGATCTATTAGACTTGGACAAACAAAACGAAACACTTTGTCCAGCTTCCAAAGAGGCGGGGCGTCGGGTACAATGTACAGCTTGCAAACTTTGCAAGGGATCGAGCAAAGCCAAATCAATAGCGATAGTAGAACACTAAACAAAGGGGCCTCGGCCCCTTCACTCTTTCCCTGGACACAAATCATAGTATCCCTGGACACACGCGCATATAAGAAACAAATCAAGACGCAGGGCGCAAGGCGCAAGACATTCTAGATTCTAAAACAGGGCGCAAGGCGCAGAACAAGGGCGCAAGGTTCTTGAACCGTTGACCACGTGCCATGGATATCCCACCATTAATCAAATCTGCCCCCTGATCACCGTCAAATAAAATTAGATCGCTGTCCTTGAGGCTCTTTACTAAGAAAAAATTTGACCCACCTCTTGCCCAATAAGCCATATTCCATGCAACTTGATGGGGCGAGACTTTTACCGCGTTTCCTTTGCTTACCTTCAACTCACACCAAAACGGCAACCCATCCCAAACCATATGACAATCTGGAACACCGCCCCCATGCTTGTTTTCAATCCTCGTTGCGAAGCACTTCTTCGGCAAGTTCTGCCTTATCATGCTCCAAAAGTTTGCTTCTTGTCCCTTGCTCATCAGTCACATCCTTGTAATCCCCATCGATCTGGAATGCCTGTGGATATTGTTTCTGTAAAGACGCTAATCTTGCAGTGATTTCATCCCTAGATAATTGATCGATTGTGTTTATTGTTTCTCGTCTATCGATGGTCAAACCACCCAAAGCCGACCTGATTTTTTCCGCATTGATTGCGGCTGAGAATTGTCCTGCATCTTCTGCACCTAAAGACAAAGTATATAATCGTTCCAATTGACCAATGGTTGTGACACCATATCGTCTTTCCCTTTCGTCTCTCAGTTCTTGGATGTACTCCACAACGTGTGGATAATCCCGACCGTTCAAAAGTATTGATGCTTGCTTTGGTGCTACATCTTCAGAGTACCCTGCCTTCCTTGCACACTCTGCATTTGAATAGATGCCTTCCACAATATGAGTAGCAAAAGTCATCTGTCTGTTGGTCAATTGTCTCCCATGTTCTTCTTCAATTTTCTTTTTGATCGAAGCCATTGTTCCCCTCGTTTTTTACAGTCTTATTCTGATTACAATGTTTACGCTGAATTTGTAGATTTCTGCAAGCTTGGACATTTTCAAAACCCAATATAAGAAAACTACCGTAATCATTTGGGTCATTTTGTAATCAGGCGTAATCATACTGGGCTATATAAATAAAGTGTTGATTACGCTGTTTACGCTGAATACAAAAAAAACCACTTGAAAAAAAAAAAAATTAAAAAATCTGGAGAATGTAGCTAATAGTGTAATCATTAGGTTTTTGTTGACACCCCTGCCTCATCTGCTATTCTACAACCATTCAACATTTGTAATACATATAGAAAGGAAAGATTATGAATTTAGAAATGAAAGCTATCAAGCATTTTGCATCAGGCAGTGAGGAAACATATTGCTACACTGCGACTGTCTATCTGGACGGCAAGCCATTCTCTTTGGTTAGTAACAACGGACATGGCGGTTGTGACAGTGATTACTCACACAATAATTTCAAGGGCGACTATCGTGCGACCATGAAAAAGGTTGATGAATATTTCAAGTCATTACCGAACACAGATCCATGTAAATATTTCCCTGAAGGATTGGAGCAAAGCTTTGAGCGTTGGTGTTCTGAGCAAGTAACTAATTTCTTGTACAAGAAAGACGTGAAGAGAGCCTTGAAAAAGAACAAGGTTGTTTACCGAAAAGATAAGGAAGGTAAGATGGGTCTCTATGATTATGACATCAGATACGAGTCTGATAGTTTGAAGCGTCATTGGCCTGATGCGGTAATATTAAATGATGTGTCTTTTGATGAGGCCATGAATATCTGGAGAGGACATTTTGATGCCTAATCATTGTTATCAGAGTGTTTTCCTGAGAGGAGAACCAAAAGAAATTGACCGTCTTTACGAGGCGGTCAAGGAACAGAAGTTTTTGAATGCTGTAATTCCAGAACCGAGTACCATGTTTCACGGTGCGTTGGGCGATGAGGAGCGCAAGATGTGCGAGGCGCAGGATCGTCCGAACTGGTACGATTGGCGCAATGAAAACTGGCTAACGAAGTGGGATATTTGTGAGCCTGAGATTATTGAAGAGCCACAAGACGACGATCATTACCCGATACCTGTGAAGTATTTTTCGTTCCGTTGTTGGACGGCATGGGCACCACCTATTCCAGTTTGGGAGAAGCTTCACGAGATGGGCATAGAAGTTAATGCTGATTATGAGGACGAGGGTGCGATGTTCGAAGGTGAATTTGAGAATGGTCAGGACAGTTGTTGGCGACCAGTTGTGGAGGATCGATATGAGTGAGACGAAAACAATTCACATAATTAGTGACGAAGCGTGGACTTTAAGCGAAGGCGAAAAGAACGTGCTTCAGGTAGCGATGGATCACATGGTTGAGCATCTTGAGGATTTGGCTCATGATCATCCGACCGCAGAACAATACAAGCGGAGACTTGTGGATGCTCGTGTTCTGAAAATGATGGTGCAACCATGGTGATGCAGATTGAAGGATTAAATGTGCTAAGTTGCTTTGATGGATTATCTGGAGGACAACTGGCTCTGAAAAAAGCAGGGATAAAAGTAAATACTTATTATGCTAGTGAGGTAGACAAGTATGCTATAGCAGTAGCTAGGTATAATTTCCCTGACACATGTCACTTAGGTGATGTCAGAAAGATTGACACAAGTGAATTACCTAAGATTGATTTGATGTTAGCAGGATCGCCTTGCACTGACCTATCCTTTGCAGGAAAACAAAAAGGTTTAGTTGAAGGTGAGCAAAGCAGTTTGTTTTTTGACTGGTGGGATTTAGTACAAGAGTTGAAACCTAAGTACATTTTTCTTGAGAATGTCAGGATGCGACAAGAGTACAAGGATAAGATATCTAAGACACTAGGCTTCGAGCCTGTTGCAATCAACAGTGCTTTACTATCAGCACAAAGTAGATATAGACTCTATTGGTTTGGTGTAAGAGTTGGCAATAAATATATAGATATGCCTATCAATC